>FUFK010043531.1_pt1 | contig 24022 bp, 34 predicted proteins | sample 1021851 | NCBI WGS metagenome assembly FUFK01 (sample SAMEA51879418, study PRJEB19060) | metagenome | reverse complement strand
TACGCCTAAAAGAGATTGCCACTGGTGATGAAGCAGGCACTTGGGGCACTAGTACAAACACCAACCTTGAGTTAATTGCAGAGGCATTTAGTTTTGGCACGGAAGCTATTACGACGAATGCTGATACTCATACTACTACTATTGCTGATGGGTCTACTGATCCGGGCCGCAGTCTCTTCCTCAAATATACTGGCACTCTTGATAGCACTTGCACCATCACTATAGGGCCAAATACGGTCAGCAAGTTGTGGTTCATCGAGAACGCAACGAGCGGATCACAGAGCATTATCATTAAGCAAGGCTCTGGTGCCACAATCACCGTGCCTAACGGTCAAGTCAAAGCCATCTACAGCGATGGCGCAGGCTCTGGCGCTGCGATGGTCGATGCGTTCCAAGACCTGTCTGTGCCTGATTTGTTTATTGACGATGACCTGACGTTTACCTCTGACAGCGCCGTCATCACTTTTGGCGCGGATGGCGATACGACTCTCACGCACACAGACGGCTCTGGCCTAACGCTGAACAGCACTAACAAGCTGATGTTCAACGACGCGAGCCAGTTTATCCAAGGCTCGTCTGCTACGGTCTTGTCGCTTGGTGCGACAGATGAGATAGATCTGACAGCGACGGCTATTGATGTGAATGGCACGATGGATGTGAGTGGGGCGTTGACGGGCACCACTGCAACATTTACGACTGCCGACAACACGACACAACTTACGTTGAAAAGCACCGATGATGACGCCACTGCTGGGCCAGTTTTAGATTTCATGCGAGATAGCGCAAGTCCAGCGGATAGCGATGTTCTAGGGCAAATTAGGTTTCGTGGGCAAAATGATGCAAGCGAAGATATAAATTATGCTCGTATCAATACACAAATCACTGATGCGTCAGATGGGACAGAGGATTCACAATTAAATGTGATAACAGTGGTTAACGGCACTGCTCGCAACAGGATAACTTTGAATGGCAGCGGGGCGGTAATCAATCAAGACGGTCAAGATCTCGACTTCCGCGTTGAGTCTAGCGGCAACGCCAATATGCTGTTTGTGGACGCGGGGAATAATCGTGTTGGTATCGGCACAAGCAGCCCTGACACTTTGCTGGAGCTAGTTGGTGCTGACCCAATATTGACAATACGAGATTCTAGTACAAGTAGCTCTGTTGGAAACGCAACGCTGAGACTAGCCGAAACAGGTGCGAGTGATACGTTAGATCAATACTTTGACATCAAAGCCACCGCTGGACAGTTACAGATCATAGACAACTGGAACGAAGGTGGGGGTACTGGAACTAGAGTCGTTATTGATGATAGCGGCAACTTGCTGGTGGGGACTACTGATACTGACCCTGCAAACAACAGCGCAAATTCTACAGCAGACGATGGTGTTGCTATTACTGCCGTCGGAGAAGTAAGGTCATCAAGATACCTTGCAACTGCAAACTCTGGTGCAGTAGGGTTTTTTAATAGAACAGGTACAGATGGCGATATTGTAAGGTTACGAAAGTCAGGCTCCTCAGTCGGTAGTATTGGTACTTTATTAGGCAATTTAACAGTTGGAACTGGAGATACAGGCGTTCAATTCAATCAAGACGTAAACGCCGTTATACCTCATAACATATCTACAGGGGCAAATGTAGATAATAGTATTGACTTAGGTTACTCAGATGGGGGTTCTACAAACCTACGCTTCAAAGACCTCTACCTGTCAGGCGGTGCATTTTTAGGCGGCACGACTGCAGCCAACTATTTGGATGACTATGAAGAAGGGACGTGGACTCCTTTGTATGGAGGAGGAACTACTGATCCATCCGGCGTGACCTATAATATATCGGTAGGTAGATATATAAAAATTGGGCATCAGGTTGTTGCTCAATGCAGGCTTAGAACAGATGGATCTCTTACGCAAGGTTCGGGATTTTTATCCATCAGTGGATTGCCGTTTACCTCATTGTCTGTAGCCAATCTTTTTGGAGCTGTATTAGTTGCCTATGCTGATAATTGGACAGCCGCCAATGCTCCCTCACGGGGATATGTAAACGCAAATGAAACGCGAGCCATCTTAGTAAGATATAACAATGCTGACCCCAGAGATGATGGCTCAACCTCCGTAAATGCAGCTGCATTGGGAACGGGCAGCAACTCTAATGACATTATTTGTGAAATTATATACAGAGCAGCGTAATTAACCCTAGTGGATTCTAGGGTCGGACAGTCCAGCCAAAGGAGATAAAATGGCACTTTCAGAAAGCACAGTAGAAGACAAAATTGAAGTAGTAGATTGCGGAGGCTGGAAAGTTATCCAAGTCCGCACAGCTACCATCATCAGCCGTGACGGCACAGAAATCAGCCGCACGTTTCATCGTCACGTTGTTGACCCCACAGATGATGTCACCGGCGAAAGCGCAGACGTACAGGCTCTCGCGGCACAATTTTTCACAGATGAAGCAAAAGCCGCATACACGGCAGCACAATCGGAGACACCGTAATGGCTACATGGACTATTGCACAACTAGAAAGAAACACGGCAGACGGCGGCGTAATCGTTGCACACTGGCGAGTGACAGAGGAAGAAACTGTAGGTGACGTAACTTACTCAGCTTCATCCTATGGCACCTGTGGTTTTACCCCAGACCCTTCTGCTTCTGACTACATTCCGTATGACGACTTAACAGAAGCTGATGTGATTGGCTGGTGTCAGTCAGAGCTAGACCAAGACGCTATCGAAGCTGGCCTTACGGCAAACATCAACGAACAGAAGAATCCAACAACTGCTGACGGAGTACCTTGGTAATGAGCGAAGAACAAAAGATTGTCATTAACGACGAAGAGCACAACGTGTCAGACCTAACCGTTGAAACCCAGATGCACGTTGCGCGCGTTGCTGAAATCCGGCAAGAAATCGCACGTTTGCAAATGCAGATCAACGAGCGTCAAGTTGTGCTGAAGGCATACGAAGACGTTATCGTCAATGCAGTAAAGCCTGCTGAAGACGAAGACGCAGAAGTGGTGCAGTAGACCGTGGACGTAGGTTCGGTAGGCGAATCTGCTCAAGTTAGTTGGAAGCAGATAGCGGTACAAAAGCAAGAGCGCCTACGAACAGGTGCTGAAGGTGAGGCCGTGCGTGAAACAGTAGAAACAATTATACCGACGGTTTACACCAAAGAAGGTAGCAAGGTCGAAGCTCAGCCTCTTGCATCAACACAAAGAGTGAATATAAGCGTATGACACCGACAGAGAAAGCTATAGCGCAAATTGAAGCGCATGAGCGAGAGTGTGCGATACGCTACGAGGCTATCGAAAAGCGCCTACAGTCGGGTGAAAAGCGGTTTGACCGGCTTGAAATGATGATTTGGGGGGTCTACGTCACAGTCGTTGTAGCTGTAGCTTTACCGCAATTTATGTGAGGTAAGTCCTATGGTGATCGAATCTGTCGCAGCGGCGGGGATGCTGCTGAACCAAATTAACCAAGTAATTCAACAGGTTAACGAGACAGGTTCAGGTGTGCAGCAGGCGATGGGGCTGATTTCCGATTTCGGAGAAGCCCTGAATACGTTTGAAGTAGATCGTAAAAACTCTACGTTCAAGCCGCTTAGCCAAAATGACCTCCTCAAGATACAGATGCTTCGTAGGCAGTATGAGAGGCATTGGCAGAACGTAAATGACTTGCTTTTGGTTGCTGACCCTAAGCTCCTTGAGGACTTCAAGAGAGCGAAAAGAGAACAAGAAGACGCACGGCAGAGGCACTTAACGATGTTAGCTCGAAAGAAAAAAGCGCGTGATCTTCTTATCAGTCAGATTTTAGTGGGAGGAACGACGCTTTTGATTGGCGGAGCAATAGCGGTTGGAGCCATCTTTATCGTGATTAAGATGTTCGAATGATGGCTTTCTTGTTAGTCGTTGTAATTAACGGCGAGCCAATACCCGATCAGTTTTACTTTCGAGACATTACACGGTGTAACACGTTTGCGTATTACATATCGACGGGCAAAACTAAGATAAACAATCGCTACCAGATGCAGGAGAATGTGACGGCATATTGCATCCCGAAGCGGGTGCCAGCCAACACAAAGACGTGGGACTAGGCTATGAGCAGAGAAGTTTCATCAATCAGTCGCGTAGGAACTACTGAGCCTTTTGAGCTACAGGTCAAGCGCGGGCAAGTCGGATGGCATGAAGCCATATTCAAGTTTGGTTTTAATCCAGATGTTGATGACAGCCTAGAAACAGTGTGGGCGCAAGGCGGACTGTATAGCTACATCGAAACCGCTACGGTGCTTAAAGTATCTAGCTCTTCTGCAAACGACGCATCAGCAGGAACAGGTGCTCGTACCGTCACTTTGTCTGGGCTAGATGCGGACTACGCAGAGATAAGCGAGACGGTAACGCTGAACGGGCAAACCGCTGTCAACACGACCAAAACGTACATTCGAATCAACCGCATGGTGGTGAATACTGCCGGGTCTGGTGGTCAAAATGCAGGCGTTATTTACGCAGGCGATGGCACCGTTACGTCAGGTGTTCCCGCTGAGAAGTACGCAACCATTGCTATCGGTGACAATCAGTCGCTTATGGGTCTGTGGACGGTTCCAGCAGACTATACGGCTTTTCTGCTACAAAAAGACATCACTGCCGCTACAGCGCAAAACAACAAATACGCCAACATCCATCTGGTTGCACGACCTTTTGGTGAGGTGTTCCAGACGAAAGATAAGCACGTTATTGATAATGGTGTGTTGCATCAGACTTACAGTATCCCGCTGAAGTTTGAAGAAAAAACAGATATAGAGGTTCGCTGCATTGGAGATTCTGCGGGTGCCAACATAGCGGTATCTGCGGGTCTGGACATCATCTACATACGCAACGGTGATTCTCTATGAACGCAAAGCGATTAGAAGAAGGATCTGAGTANGCTGAATACGATGCAGATGGTGATGGCATCGTCAGTGATGAAGAGTTACAGACGAGCAAAGAGTTGCAAGAACTGCGGCTACAGCATGAACGNGCAGACGCTCAACGTGCTATGAGTTGGTTTGCGCTCTGGGGGATGCTGCTGTACCCATCGCTTGTCGTTGTCAGTGAGTTCTTTGGCATGAATCAAGCGGCCTCTATTCTCGGTGATATGGCGGCTGTCTACTTTGTCAGTGTCGCAGGTATTTTGGCGGCGTTCTTCGGGGCGCAGGCTTGGTCGAATAGGAAATAGCATGTGGCAAATAGCGGGTGTTTTGGGCGTGGCCTTGGTTCTCACAGGCGGAGCTTTCAAGATCTATGCGGATAAGACTGAGGCTGAGAAAGAGGCAATGGCTACCAAGCTTCGCGTTGCCGCCGAAAACGAATTAGTCCTAGAAAACAGCATATCCAACTTGAACAACCAGCTTACTGAGGCGGAAGAGCGGCAGCAGCGCATATTGGATCGAGTAAATGACCTTCAGGCTGCTAACGCACAGGCCCAGCAAGAGGTGGAGTCGATCAGAAAAAAGTTCGCAAAGCACGATATGAATGTGCTGTCGCTGCGCAAACCGGGTCTGATCGAAAACATCATAAACCGTGGCACGAAGGGGGTTCTGAGTGATTTGGAAGCTATTACCGATCCTGCTTCTTAGCGGCTGTGGATTACTGGGTCGAGAGCCATACGTCCCTGAAACGAAAAAGGTCGAGGTGGTTACCGTCACGCAGCCAGCCGCTGTTTATCACCCGCCCCTGCCGAATGCGATCTCTACGCTACCTGTGGAGTGGAAGGTTCTCACGCCTGAGACCATGCAGGAATATCTTGACGATCTTAACGAAGGCAACGCTCCGACAAACGCTTACTATGGCTTATCGACCAAAGGCTATGAGAACCTTTCGGCAAACATGGCGGAAGTTAAAAGATACATACGCCAAGTGCTCAGTATTGTACAATACTACAAAAATTTGGACGAGGAACTCGATGATGAGAGTGACGAGCGAGGAAGGGATAGCCCTGATTAAGAAGTTCGAGGGCTGTGAGCTGGATGCTTATCAGTGTTCGGCGAATGTCTGGACGATTGGCTACGGCCATACAAGAGGTATCAGCGAAGGCGATACCTGCACACAGGCACAAGCCGACGAAATGCTTGTCGATGATTTGCAGGAATTCGAGGGTTACGTCAACGAGCTGGTTGATGCGGAGCTAACGCAAAGTCAGTTTGATGCGCTAGTGGCTTGGACATACAACCTCGGCCCAACCAACTTGAAATCCTCCACGCTGCTAAAGCGTTTGAACGAAGGTGACATTGATGACGTGCCGCACCAGATACGCCGGTGGAACAAGGCTGGNGGCAAAGTTCTAGACGGTTTGATCAGAAGGCGCGAAGCAGAGGCGCTACTTTTCCAAGGAGAAGCTTGGGAAAATGTCTGAACTCTCGCTCAAAGACTTTGAGATCCTGAGCGAGCAGGATCAAAACGAAGCCTTGGCGCTTTTGTCCCGCTATGACCAGATGGAAAAGCAGGATAAGTGCCAGAATGACTTCATCGAGTTTGTTAAGCATATGTGGCCTGAGTGCATCTTGGGCCGNCACCACAAAATTATTGGCGACAAATTNAACAAGATNGCTCAGGGCAAGTTGAAGCGTTTGATCGTCTGCCTGCCTCCTAGACACTCTAAGTCTGAGTTTGCGAGTACTTACTTTCCTGCATGGATGATGGGTCGCAAGGGTGATCTCAAGATCATTCAGACCACGCACACGGCAGAGCTTGCGGTTCGATTTGGCAGAAAGGTCAGAAATATCATTGACTCAGATGATTATTCTCAAGTGTTTCCTGACCTTCAATTGCAAGCGGACAATAAGTCTGCTGGTCGCTGGACAACTAACCAAGAGGGTGAATCGTTTTACGCAGGCGTTGGCGGTGCTATCACGGGTCGCGGCGCAGACCTTCTGATTATTGACGATCCGCATTCAGAGCAAGACGCGATGTCGCCCACGGCGATGGAGTCGGCTTATGAGTGGTACACGTCAGGGCCACGCCAGCGTCTCCAGCCGGGCGGCATCATCATCATTGTGATGACGCGATGGTCAACGAAAGACCTCGTAGGCAAGGTTCTGAAGAAGCAAGGCGATGATCACGCAGACCAGTGGGAAGTCATCGAGTTTCCCGCGATTATGCCAGAGTCGGATACCCCGCTGTGGCCTGAGTTTTGGAAGAAAGAAGAGCTGCTTTCTGTCAAAGCCTCACTGCCAATCAGCAAGTGGAATAGCCAGTGGATGCAAAACCCTACGGCTGAAGCTGGCTCTATCGTGAAGCGCGAATGGTGGCGCAAGTGGGAAAACGAGTGGGTTCCCGCTTATGAGTANGTCATNCANAGCTACGACACCGCNTTCAGCAAGAAAGAAACCGCTGACTATAGCGCCATCACNACATGGGCGATCTTTCAATCGCCAGANCAAGACGCTCAGGCGTTGATTTTGCTCGACGCGAAGCGCGTCAGATTGGACTTCCCTGAGCTNAAAAGGCTTGCTTACGAAGAGTATAAATACTGGGAGCCAGACTGCGTTTTGATTGAGGCCAAGGCCAGCGGAACGCCCCTGACTCAAGAGCTTCGTCGCATGGGCATCCCTGTAACAGCCTATACACCGTCAAGAGGTCAAGATAAGATCGCAAGAATGAACAGTGTCGCCCCCATTTTTGAAAGCGGCATGGTGTGGGCACCAGACGAAAGCTTTGCTGAAGAGGTTATTGAAGAGATGGCAAGCTTCCCGTTTGGCGACAACGATGACTATTGTGACTCGGCAACGATGGCGCTTATGCGGTTTCGGCAAGGTGGCTTCTTGAGCTTGCAAGGCGATTACCCTGAAGAGGCTGAGTTTTTGAGGCGCGACAGGCAGGTATATTACTGATGGCTATTGAGAAAAAAGGCTTAGGCACCGAAAACGATCCTGATGTGATGCCGATGGGCAGCGCGATGGAGATCGAGCCTGAGATGACTCGCAACGACGAGATCCGCAATGCTGCCGAGATACTGGTTGCTGAAGAAGAAATACTGATTGATGACGAGATCGACGCTGTTGAAGAGCAGATAGCCACCGACTTCAACACTAACTTGGTTGATTTCATCTCAGACAGTGATTTATCCAAGCTTGCAAGCGATGTGATCAGCTCGATCAAATCTGATAAGGAAAGCCGGTCGGAATGGGAAAAGACCTACACCGATGGTTTGAAGTATCTCGGCATGAAGTTCGATGAGTCCCGCAGCCAGCCGTTTGAAGGGTCTTCGGGTGTTATTCACCCCATCTTAGCGGAATCGGTCACACAGTTTCAGGCGCAGGCGTATAAAGAACTGTTACCTGCGAAGGGGCCGGTCAAGACCGAGGTTGTGGGTGTACGCAGCCCAGAAGTCGAAATGCAGGCTGGTCGCGTTCAAGACTTCATGAATTACTACATCATGAACATCATGGAAGAGTACGATCCAGAGTTGGATATGCTGCTGTTCTATTTGCCGCTCGCAGGCTCTGCGTTCAAGAAAGTGTACTTTGACACCGGCACAAGCCGTGCAATGAGCAAGTTCATTGAGCCGCAAGACCTCATCGTGCCCTACGAAGCGCCTGATCTGTTCTCTGCGGAGCGTGTCACGCACGTTCTGAACATGAGCCGTAATGAGATAAAAAAGCAGCAGCTAAGTGGATTTTATGCCGATGTCGAGCTGAAAGGCGGCTCAATGACCGTCAGCCGCAGCGACATCGAGGAGCAGATCGATGAGATCGAGGGTATGGAGCCTTCGTATCAAGAAGACCGAGATCACGTTGTATTTGAGACGCACACGATTCTAGACATCCCCGGCTTTGAAGACGTAGGGGAAGATGGTGAGCCTACAGGTTTGAAGCTGCCGTACATCGTCACGATAGACGAGCAAAGCCAGAAGGTTTTGTCGATCCGGCGCAACTACATTGAAACTGACCCACGTAAAGCCAAGATCAACTTCTTTGTCCAGTATAAGTTTTTACCGGGCCTTGGATTCTACGGCTTGGGCCTGTCTCACATGATTGGTGGTATCTCAAAGTCAGCCACATCGATTCTGCGCCAGCTCATTGATGCAGGCACCTTGGCTAACCTGCCAGCAGGCTTCAAGGCTCGCGGGATGCGTATTCGTGATGAGGACAGCCCATTACAGCCCGGCGAGTTTCGAGACATCGACACCACAGGCGCGTCCTTGCGCGAGAACCTGATACCGCTTCCAATCAAAGAGCCAAGTAACGTGCTCATGCAGCTCTTGGGGCTGCTTGTAGAGTCTGGCAAGCGGTTTGCGTCGATAGCTGACATGAATGTCGGTGATATGAACCAAGCCATGCCAGTGGGTACTACAGTGGCTCTGCTGGAACGTGGCACCAAGGTCATGAGCGCGATACACAAGCGCCTGCATTACAGCCAAAAACTGGAGTTTCAGCTTCTTGCAAAGGTGTTCGCTGAGTATCTGCCACCCAGCTATCCGTATGTCTCGCGCAACGGGCCACAAGAAATTATGGGTCAGGATTTTGATGGCCGAGTTGATGTGATCCCCGTATCAGATCCCAATATCTTCAGCCAATCACAGCGCATCACAATGGCTCAAGAGCTGCTGACGATGGTGCAGTCTAACCCTGAGCTACACGGGCCACAGGGTATCTATGAGGCGTACAGGCGCATGTATTCGGCGCTNGGCGTTGACGATGTGGATAGTCTCATCCAACCACCGCCTCCACCACCGCAGCCGATGCCCGTTGACGCAGGCATCGAAAACAGTGGTTTCTTGATGGGTCAGCCAGCGCAGGCGTTTGAGCCACAAAACCATCAGGCGCACATCGATGCTCACAGGTCGTTGTTTTTGACCGACGTTGTTAAGCAGAACCCGCCGCTGCAAGGCATGGTTATTGGGCATATGATGCAGCACTTGCAGTTCATGGCTGGNCAGATGGTTCAAGACCAGATACCGCCAGAGCTGAATCAACAGATGCAAGAAATGCAGGCCGCGCAACAGTCAGGACAGGTGCCCCCCCAACAGCTCCAACAGATGCAAAGCCAGATTCAGATGCAAATCGAGCAGATATCAGCGCCAGTGTTGGCTCAATTGACGCAAGAACTGCTCGAATCCATTGGTCAGGGCGACGAGACAGATCCTCTGGTTCAGATCAGGCAGCAAGAGCTTATGTTGAAAGAAAAGGCCATTGATTCTGAAAACGAGCAGTTTGAGGCCAAACAGCAGCAACGTGCTGAAGAGAAGCTCTTAGAGACAGAGATTGCTAAGCAGCGTCTTGGTATCCAGAAGGAAGTTGCAGACGATAAGCTTGATGTGGCACTTCGTCGTTTAGAGCAACAAGCGGAGCTGAAGCTCCTAGACATGCAAAACAAAAACATGGGAGGCCGATAGTGGCTAAAATCATTTCATCTAACAGCACTGACCGAGAACGAATTGAAGAGCTACGCGAAAGCAAAAAGCTTGCGAGACAAGTAGAGGTGGCTTTGGCAGAGAAGAAGGCCGAGGACGCTGCTGAGAAAAAGAGAAAGAGCGATGCGCGTATTGCTGCAAAACTAGCAAGGATTGCTGGGGAAGAACCGCCTGTAGTTGAAGAGCCAGAGGTTGAAGCAGTGATCGCTGAAGAGGTTCAAGAAGAGGTTGTCATCGAAGAAGAGCCTGTCATCAAAAAAGCGTCCAAAAAGGCCGCTAAAACACAAAAAGCTGAAGCAGACGAGGAAAAATCATGAAAGATATGAGCCGAATCGAAAAGGTAGAGTCGCCTACCAAAACCATCAAGTCTACTCCAACGTCACCTGAGCTGGTTCGTCGCACGATGGGCCGTGAGATCAAAGTAATCAAGGCTCGTGGTGCTGGTGCTGCGACCCGTGGTTTTGACTTCCATGAGAAAGTTTAGTGGATGACATCGACCTTGGATCGCGTCTGAAGCGAGTCATGGCTGAGCGGAAAGAACTAATCCGCGAGGTCATGATGGACGGTATGTTAAAAGATATAGAACACTATAAAAGTTTGCAAGGCGAGCTGACTGTTATAAACTTGGTCGAGGAAACGATTAAAGAGTTCTATAAGGAAATCTAAATTGACTACCCCGACTACGGAATCCGCTTACGTTGCAAGCACGGAGCGAGTTCTTGATCCCACCTTGCTTGATAAATCTGCCTTAGAACGCATGCCAGACCCTACAGGGTGGCGCATGTTGGTGCTGCCCTACAAAGGCAAAGCGCAGTCTGATGGCGGTATTCACCTGCTGAAAGAGACTGTAGACCGTGAGGCACTTGCCACGGTTGTGGCATATGTTGTAAAAATGGGGCCATTATGCTACGGCGACACGGAAAAGTTTGGCGACACGCCGTGGTGCCAAGAAAAGCAGTGGGTTTTGATCGGTCGTTACTCTGGCGCTCGATTTAAGCTCGAAGACGGTGGTGAGGTCAGGATCATCAATGATGATGAGGTCATTGGCACAATTCTTAACCCAGATGACATAGTGAGTTTCACATGATTGAGAACCAAAACGCCCAGCAAGTCGAAGAAGAGCAGGTCTCTATTGAGGTCACAGAAGACCCAGTAGAAACCACTGAATCTGGCGACGAGCTTGAAAACTATACCAAATCGGTTTCCAAGCGCATCAACAAGCTGAACGCAAAGCACCGCGAGGCGGAGCAGCGAGCGCAGCAGCTTGAGCAGATTGCTTTGCAAAAAGAAGCAGAGCTTCAGCAATACCGACAGTATTCGGCTCAGCAGTCAAACCAAGTCTTGGCGAAGGAAGAGGAGGCTTTGGCATCGAAAGAGTCGCAGATAGATGACGTGTATCGTAAAGCCGTTGAGAGCGGCGATGCAGACCTCATAACGAAGGCAGCAAAGCTCCAGAGCGACATATCGATTCAGAAGGAAAAGCTTCGTGTAGCCAAGGCCAGACAGCAGACCGCAGTGCAAGAGCAGGATTATGTGTCGCAAGGCAACGAGCAGCTTGTTCAGCAGGAGCAGTATCAGCAGGCTGAGCAAGAGGTTCAGCCGACAGAGGATGCTCTAGCATGGCATGAGCGCAACCCTTGGTACGCCAATAAAGACGATGAGGACGATATGAAGGCGACTCAGTACGCCTACTACGTCCACTACAACTTAGCCAACGAAGGCTACGATGTCGGCTCAGATGAGTATTACGAGGAATTGGACAGCCGTGTAGGTACGGTTTATCCTCACACGAAATCCGCTGATGGTGGATCTAAGACCGTTCAAAGTGGAAGCAGACCCGCTGTGCAAAGAGTCGCTTCCGCCTCCCAAGGAGGTCGGTCAAAAACACAAGGCAAAAAGAATGGCGTGAGCTTTTCTAAGTCAGAACTAGAGCGACTTCGAGGTCTCAAGCCGCACAATATGTCTGAAGAGGCATGGTTGCAGCGAGTGGCCAAAGAGAAGCAAAAAATTGCAGCAAGAGAGGCAAGCTAAAATGGCGGAAACAAAAGCAAGCGCACGTTCATCCCGTGATTCGCAGTCACACGATAATCAGACTCGCAGAAAACCATGGCGGCCTGTTCGCTCATTGGAGACTCCTACGCCACCGCCGGGATATACCTATCGGTGGATCAGGGAATCTATGTTGGGACAAGAAGATCGAGCTAATGTCTCGCGTCGGATTCGAGAGGGTTGGGAACTCGTGAGAGGCACTGATCTTCCTGAAGAATGGCGTTCTTTACCGACGATGGACAATGGGCGGCACGAAGGTGTGGTTTATAACGAAGGGTTGCTATTAGCGAAGATCCCTAACGAGACGGTTGAAGAGCGGAGAGCCTACTATCAGGCGAAAAGCAAAGAAGCCACTGATGCGTTGGACAACACCATGTTCAACGAGACCCGTGGCGACAGCCGTTATGTTAAATACGATCCTCAGCGCGATAGCAACGTCACATTTGGACGTAGATAGAGGTAATTACAAATGGCGAATAAAGACGCTGCATTTGGAATGAAGCCGGTCAGAATGATCGGTGGCGCACCTTATTCTGGTGGCTCAAGTCGATATCGTATTGCTGCGAACTATGGAACATCCATTTTTCAAGGCGATATGGTCGCGCAAGTCACTGGCGGTACGGTGGAAGTTCACGCTGACGGAGGCACTGTGCCTATCGTTGGTGTATTTAACGGTTGTCAATTCACCGATCCCACTAGTGGGGAGCAGGTGTTCAGCAACTTTTACCCTGCAAGCACCAATGCTTCGGACATAATCGCTTTCATCATTGATGATCCGAATGTTGTTTACGAAGTGCAGGCTGATGACACATTCCCAGTCGCTGATCTNTTCGGCAACTTCGATATTGTGTACACCAGTGCTGGCAGCACACAAACTGGCATTTCGGGAGCCGAGCTGGACGTAACCACTGGTGCAACAGCAACGACCCTGCCAATCAAGGCGATTGACATTTCACAAGATCCTAACAACGACGATGTTGCTTCGGCTAACACTAACGTGCTTGTGGTCATTCAAAACTCAATCTTCGGCGTTAAAGGCGCTGGCTTAGCATAGGGAGTTAAATAATGGCTATTTCAAGAGCACAACTAGCTAAAGAGCTAGAGCCGGGTCTGAACTCGCTTTTCGGCATGAGCTACGACTCATATGACCGCGAGTACGAAGAAATCTTTGCTATCGAAGACTCACAGCGAGCCTTTGAAGAAGAGGTTTTGATCACTGGGTTCGGAAGCGCACCCACAAAAACTGAAGGCCAAGGCGTTGCGTTCGACAATGCTTCTGAGTCTTTCACCGCCCGTTACACGCACGACACCGTTGCGTTGGCTTTCGCTTTGACCGATGAAGCGGTAGAAGACAACTTATACGATTCGTTGGGTAAGCGGTATGTGAAAGCGTTGGCTCGATCTATGGCTAACACCAAAGAAGTGAAAGGCGCTGACGTATTAAACAATGCGTTTGACACCAACTTCACTGGCGGTGACGGCGTAACATTGATCAACACGGCACACCCTCTGGCGGGTGGCGGCACTGCTGCAAACCGTGCGACATCAATGGCTGACTTGAACGAAACGAGCTTGGAGGACGCGCTGATCGACATCAGCACGTTCACCGATGACAAGGGTCTGACGATCTCTGTTCAAGCCACCAAGCTGGTTGTTCCACCACAATTGACGTTTGTTGCTGACCGCATCCTAAGCTCTACGCTTCGTAGCGGCACGGCTGACAACGACATCAACGCAATTCGCAACACGGGTGTATTGCCCGGTGGCTACACGGTCAATCACTACCTGACTGACCCTGATGCCTTCTTCCTGCTAACTAGCGTTACTGACGCTGGCGAAGGCTTGAAGATGTTCCAGCGTACTGCGATGGAAACCACGATGGAGCCAGACTTTACGACTGGTAACATCCGTTACAAGGCCCGTGAGCGTTACAGCTTCGGCTTTAGTGACTGGCGCGGCATCTACGGCTCACAAGGCGCGTAGATACCAAGCAAGAAGAAAGGGGGCGTAAGCCCCCTTTTTTTGTGCCTATCGTTGGCATACACTGAGGCTCTGAGATAAATCCAGCTCCAGCGACTGGCTCAGCAGACGTTACGAAGACTCTGGGGCGAATCCTTTCGTAAGAGGTAATACCATGTCACAGACAACATTTTCAGGCCCAGTCAGATCGTTGGGCGGCTTTATCAACGCAGGCGTAAACAGCAGCGTCAGTCTGTCCGCAGACACCACGCTGACCGTGGCCGCTCATGCTGGAAAGATCATTCTGCTCAACGACGCAGACGGCAAGTTCACTTTGCCCTCAATCAACTCCAGCACTCCTACCGATCCTACGTCGCCAAGCCAAGACAACAACATTGGTGCGTCTTTCTTTTTCTACATCGAAACCGCAGCCACTGACTTGGATATCAAGACGGATGGCACCGACAAGTTTAAGGGTGCAGCAATGGTTGCTGTGGATGACGGTTCCAAGAAAGCTTTCTTCCCAGCCGCAGCAAATGACGTGATGACTTTCAACGGCTCAACCAAAGGCGGTTTGATCGGCAGCGTCATTCAGGTAACGGCAATCGATGCTGCCAGCTACCTCGTTCATAACACTTTGCTGCTTGGTTCAGGAACGATTGTTACGCCTTTCGCTGACGCTTAATCCACAAAATAGGAGATAGGCAATGGCAGATGCAGTAACAAGCCAAACCATTCAGGACGGCGAGCGTAAAGCCGTCCTTAAATTCACTAATATCAGCGATGGTACGGGTGAAACTGCTGTGACCAAGATTGACGTGAGCACATTGACTGCGAACAGCGCAGGAAAGGCTTGCACAGAGGTAGCTGTCGCCAAGATTTGGTGGCAGTGTGTCGGCATGGGTGTNGAGCTTTTGAACGACGCTACCGCCNACACATTGATCATTGGTCTTTCGCCTGACTCTAATGGCTTTCACGACTACTCGGATTTTTCTGGCATCCCCAACAATGCGGGTTCTGGAAAGACGGGTGATGTGAAGTTCACGACGATTGGCGCGAGCAGCACTGACACCTATACTGTAATCGTTGAAGTGTTGAAGACTTACGGCTAATGGCTGACACAAGTGACGTAAAGCGAACCAAGTCGGGCAGGCTCATCTATAGAGGTGAGTCTTTCCCCGGCTATAACCAGCAGAAAAGAACGCCCGGCGAGAACAAGAAGTTCGCAGTTCTAGCCAAAAAGGGCGATCAAGTAAAGATTGTGCGCTACGGTGATCCCAATATGGAAATCAAGCGTGACAACCCAGAGCGTCGGCGCAACTTTCGTGCCAGACATAACTGCGATGCGGTTCAGAAAAAGAAGGACGTGTTCGCAGCCTCTTATTGGTCGTGCAAAAACTGGTGATGTAGATGGCCGAATCTAATGACTTACAGGCTGCGCTAGACGAGTACGGAAGCTCAGCTTCGCCGTACTCGGCTTTAGATCGGTATTTGATGCAGCAGCCTGTTTACGACAGAGGGCCACGGGAAGCGCCAGCAGCACCCACCCTGCGTACTTTGGAAGCTATCACGCCCGACACTGAAGACATGCTGGCAAGCCAGTATGAGCGGATCATGGAGGAGCAGCGAGCCGCTGATGAAGCCGCTGCCGCTGCTCGTCAAACCGAGATTGACAGTCTGCGAGACTTGTTGCGGCAAGAGTTATCTACCTCAGAAGACGCTGCATTAGCGCAACGCTCTGACATAACCAAGGCGCTCGAAGGCCGCATTGCGGACATGCAAAAAGAGGTTGACGCTGAGACCCTTGGTCTGCGCCAAGCCGGTTTAGATGAAAGAGCTGCGCTGGCGCAACAGATAGAAGAGGGCGACAGATTAGTGCGTCAAGCACAAGAAGCTGCCGCTGGATCTTTGCAGGATCGCATTGCAACTTTGTCTGGCGACTTGTCAGACATAACAAGCACGATTGACGCAAATTACGCTCAGCTCGATGAGGTTCAAAAGAACGCTGCTGACGCGACTCAAGGTGAAATAGATTCTCTCAATCAACAGCTTGAGAGTCTGTATACCGATGTAGAGTCTGGCAACGCAGCCCAGTCTGAAACGATCCGAAGCGAAACCGCGAACTTAATTGCTGGCTTGGAACAACAAATCGGTGGTTTGGCAGACAATCTTGGTGCCTTGCCGATAGATGCGATTCAGTCACAGCTTGCCTCTGTGAACGACCAAACAGCTCAGTTTCAGCAAGCGGTAGATGCAGCCACAGGACAAAGAGCAGAGCTGTCTTCGCGCATCGATGCTTTACAAGCCGCTGGTTTGACGCAAGACGATTTGGCCGCAGCGATCAACCCGATATCTCAGCAAAGACAAGAAGCAATCTCCGCTGCTGTGAATCCAATTCAGGCACAAATCGAGGCGCTGCGAGGCGAAATACCTCAACAGGTAGACACCGAGGCTCTGCGTCAGCAGATTACAGATGACATCATGGCTCAGATGCAGAGCCAGCAGCCGCCTGCAACCACGACTCCACCTGCAACCACAACGCCACCTGCGACCACAACTCCGCCAATCACGGTTGGCTCCGCAGAGGGCCAGCAAGGTATAAGTGTTGAGCCAGAAATGGACGCTTATGGGTTTGGCCCATCAGCGTCGGAAGCGACAGGTTTTAATCCATATGGCGGTTCAGCAGCAGCCATGAATGTATCGGATGGTCGCGCAGATGCTATGGGCCTGTTTGAAGNAAGAGACAGTTTTGACCCAAGGGGTCAACGTGCAGCGATTCCCACAAGAAGAATTAAACAGCCAGCGCCTACGAAGGTTAAAGGTGGTGGGCGATATTACACAGATCCCGTGACTGGCAATTCCATGTATCAACCGCCAATGCCAGATCTTCCTGAAGGCAGGATGGGCGCTCAGGTTATGCCGACCCCTATAGACTTAACCACGGGTAAACCGAGAGACATGGGTTTTTTTGATAGCAAGCCTCCAAGCAAACCCGCGCCGACAATCAAACCCTCTTTCCCCATTCCTAAAGTGGCGTTTGATCCCAGCAAGCTAAGATTTAGATTTTAATATAGGACTGCCATGGCTTCCGACAACATACCTGAAAACGTAGCGAATCCATCCCTGTACAAAAAAGCCAAGGCAAAAGCTAAGGCCAAGTTTGATGTGTATCCTTCGGCCTATGCTAACGGTTGGATGGTTCAGGAGTACAAACGCATGGGCGGCAAATACAAAGGCAAGACGGGCGGCGAAGTTACGCTAGACCCAGTAAAAAGCGATTTGGACAAAGACGGCAAGCTAAGTAAATATGAGCGAAAGCGCGGCACTGCTATCGCTAAGAGCATGGCAAAGAAAATGAACATGGGCGGAACCGTGATGGTTCAAGGCCGTGGCTGCGGTGCTATTATGCCAAGCAAGCAAAAGAAAACGAGGGTGCCCCGTGGCTAAGCCCAGAGGCGGTCTGAAAAAGTGGTTTGGTAAAGGAAAAGGTGGCAACTGGGTTGACATCTCAGCGCCCAAAGAAGGCGGTGGCTTTGAGAAGTGTGGTCGCAAGAGTGCCAGTGATTCTGATCGCGGTTACCCTAAGTGCGTTCCCGCAGACAAAGCTGCAAAGATGAGCAAAAAAGAGATTGCTTCTGCGGTTCGCCGCAAGCGATCAAAAAAACAGGGTGTTGGTGGCAAGCCTACCAACGTCGCAACTTTCGCTAAAGATGGAGGCGAGATCATGAGAATGAAGAGCAAGATGGGCACGAAGGGCGGCGCAATGGGCGGCAAGAGAAAGATGAAGATGCCCGGCGGCATGAAGAAGGGCGGGTCAGCCATGAAAGCCAAAGGTATGGCCAAAGGCGGCGCTATGAAGACCAAAGGCTATGCAAAAGGCGGTGCTATGAAAGCCAAGGGCTATGGCCAAAGGTGGCGCTGCAAATGGCGGTATGAGAAAGCCTTCGAGCAAGAACAGTGGTCTATATGGTCGCAGATAGTGGCTTATCTTCAGAGCAACATCCCACACTTCAAGGCGTGGGTTAGAAGAGAGTACACGGTCAACCATGAGCGATACCACGGCGAGTTTTTACACGCTATGGTTATTGCTGTGACCACTATGCCGACACGTTGCTTGAGCTTTCAGGTCATTTTTACGGGCGCTGAGACTTACGACGATGACGAAGAGCCAAACGTACATGGTGGGGCGATGTGGGCGAGGATGCCCATTACGGCGCTGGTTGCCGATACGCCCTTGGAGGATTGGCCTGAACCAATGCCGGTTTGGGCCGCGCAGCCTTGGGACTGTTCTTCTCATAATCACTCTGTTTATGTCTTAGATCGCGCAACACCGTGCCCTTGGCTTGCCAAGATTGATGGCGAGTTCTACCCAGCAAAGTATTATTTCACCGTTGATTACACGGAAAATGAGATAGCGGATGATCCGGCGCAGCACAAGCAGAGCCATGTTTTGGAGCTTCTTGACGCTGGTAAGTGGACTGGAAACATCGTGGCTTTGCCGAACAATCGGGTAAGAGTCACGCATCCAGCATGGTTTGAGACAGGCGAAGGCGCACCAGACTTTAGGCCAAGCCAGCATATCCATTACAGTAAAAGCGACTTAGACTACACCCTCGACGTGAATCAGGTTTTCGACAACCTCTACGCAGCACCAGAGAAAAAAAATGGCCGTAAGCGGAAGTAAAGATTTTGAACTTGATGTAGCCGACTACGTTGAAGAGGCGTTTGAGCGTTGTGGCTTAGAGCTTCGCACGGGCTATGANCTCAAGACAGCNAANCGATCNTTGAACCTGATGCTTGCAGANTGGGCAAACCGTGGTTTGAATCAGTGGACGATCAATCAAAAAGTCTTGGCGATGGTCAAAGACACAACCTCTTACACGATTGACGCAACCAACCCCACCGCAACGATTGACGTGTTAGATGTCTTTATTCGTGAGACCTTGGGCGGCGTATCAACAGACGTGCCGCTGACGCGCATGTCGCGCTCGGAGTACGCTAACCTGTCCACGAAGACAAGCACTGGCAAGCCAAACCAATACCTTATTGATAAGCAGATCAGCCCAACCATCACGGTTTGGCCAGCGCCAGATCAAAGCTCGAAGTACGAATTGTACTTAAACGTGCTGAGCCGCATGGATGACGCAGACGCTGGGGCAAACACTCTGGAAATACCGTTTCGGTTTTACCCGTGCTTGGCCGCAGGGCTGGCGTATTACATCGCTCTGAAGCGAGTGCCAGAAAAGGTTGCCATGCTCAAACAATTGTACGAGGAAGAGTTTGAGCGAGCCTTGAGCCAAGACCAAGATCGTGTGTCTTTCCGTGTTGCGCCTGACCTACGCGGCTATAACTTAGGCTAATGGCTTACGCTAGCAACAGACGAGCTTATGGGATCTGTGACATCACGGGTTTTCGCTACCGCCTGCGCGACATGAAGATGACGTGGGACGGCTTACTGGTTGGCCCAGACCAGTGGTCGCCAAAGCACCCGCAGCTTATGCCACGGCCAACACCTGTAGATCCACAGGCTTTGCAGATTACGCGACCCGATCAAGCGGCTGACGGCAACGACAACAATTTCTTTACTGTCTACACGAATGTGGGAAATGGTAAATTGGGCACAACTTTGCAAACTTTTGGGCTTACTGTTAGTGTTGGCACTGTGGAGGTAACAACGTCATGAGCTTCACACTGGCAACGCTGAAATCGACTGTGCAAGATTACTTGCAGGTCAATGAGACTACGTTCAACAACAACCTGAACACGTTCATCAAGGAGTCTGAGAGCCGCATATTCAAGCTGGTTCAGCTTCCAGAGCAAAGAAAGAACGTGCAGGGCACCTTGACGGCGAGCAACCGTTTCTTGGCTACGCCAAGCGACTTCTTTGCTCCATTCTCATTGGCGGTAATTGACAGCAGCAATAAGTACCACTATCTGGACTTCAAGCACCCGTCATTCATTAAGGAATTTAGTCCTACCACCACAACGACTGGTAGGCCGAAGTATTATTCCCTATTTGACGAAACAGCTTTCGAGCTGTCGCCTGTGCCAGATTCTGGTTATACGGCGGAGTTGCATTATCTGTTCAAGCCAGCGTCTTTGACGGTTGGCAGTGATTCAGGTACGACAATTCTGTCAACGGATCACCCTGATCCCTTGCTTTACGGCACCTTAGTAGAGGCTGCTGTGTTCCTAAAAGAAGCTCCTGACGTGATAGCCAACTTCGAGGCTCGGTTCAAGGAAGGTGTCGCTCGGATGAAGAATCTGAGTGAAGGCCGTGGAACCAGAGACGAGTATCGATATGACTTATTGCGTACAGGGGTAACCTAATTGGAACCAATCAAAGAGCTTGAAGGCAAGAAAGTAGCGATCATCGGTCTGGGAGCCTCTCAGATCGACTATGTAATCGGTAAAGAGAACAGCGTCGAATGGGACGAGGTTTGGGTGATCAACTCAGCCTTGTCGGTTTTCGACTGTGATCGTGTTTTTATGCTCGACCCCGCTAGTCGGTTTTTAGATACCGATGACGCAGGCAACCAAACCGACGTGATGCGAAAGCTCTTGCCTACGTTTGAGAAACCGATCTATAGCTGCGAGCTGGATGAGCGCGTACCTGCGCTGGTTGAGTATCCGCTTGAAGAAGTCATCAAAGACCAACGCTGCGCTTACATGAACACCACGGTTTCTTATGCCTTGGCGTTTGCAGCGTGGAACAAGGTGGGCGAGGTCGATCTGTTTGGCATGGACTTTTCGTACAAAAACAACCTGCACTTTGCAGAAGCTGGCAGAGCCTGCCTTGAGTTTTGGATTTGCAAAATGATCGCCATCGGGATCAAGGTTGGCGTTAGCCCCAGATCGTCTTTGCTCGATCAAAACGTGCCCATGGAAGAGCGGCTGTACGGTTACCACCGATTGCCCAACCCGAAGATAGCGATGCCAAATCCAGAGGGGGAGTGGGTGGTTTGCAACCGCTCAGAGCTGGCGCAGATGGTGAAAAAGCACAAGTTAGAAACAGTGGAGCTGCCGTCTTCACCTGAACCGTATAAGGGGTAGTTATGTCACAAGGTAGATTNGAGCTAGGTCAGGTCATGGTTTCAACGACTGAAAACCGTGGCCATGACGTTGAGTTTTGGGCAACGGAGACAACCAAGAAGATTTTAGGTATATCAGCAGAGGCTGAGCCGCACATTCGTTTGCAGGCCGAGGCTTTCCGCAACCATATTTATGCGATAATCTTGGCGGGAATGAAAAACGCTATCGCTTCTGACAGGGTAACCATTCGTGGTTTGCTTGCGTCTCAGGGGCATGAAGACATGGCAAAGATAATCAAGGAGCTTTGATATGGCCATCACTTCCGCAATTCCTACTAGCTTCAAACAAGAGCTTTTGGTTGGAACTCACAACTTTACTGCTACTAGCGGTAACGCTTTCAAGCTTGCNCTCTACACGTCAAGCGCAACCTTGGGCGCATCTACCACAGCCTTTACGACCACAGGTCAGGCGAGCGGCACCAACTACACTTCTGGTGGCGCGACGGTTACTTCCGTAACTCCAACCACTTCTGGCACGACTGCGGTTTGTGACTTTGCTGATCTAACCTTCGGCACGGCTACCATCACTGCGCGGGGATGCATGATTTATAACGACACTCAGTCTGACAAGGCGGTTGCGGTCATAGACTTTGGTGGTGATAAAACCAGTACGGCTGGTGATTTCACCATCGTTTTCCCTAGCCCTACGGCTACCGGCGCGATCATTCGGCTGGCGTAATGGCTCATGCCGCTACAAACACTAGAGTTTCAACCGGGCATCGACAAGGAGGGCACCGACTACTCGGCTAAAGGCGGATGGGTAGACGGTAACCTCGTTAGATTCAGAAAGGGTCGTGTCGAAAAAGTAGGCGGCTGGCAAAAGCTCGGCACCAATTTCTATCTCGGCACAGGCCGTGCTCTTCATTCTTGGATCAGCCTTGGTGGTGTGCGCTACCTTGGCGTTGGTTCAACCTTCAAGTATTACATCGAAGAAGGTAACACTTACTACGATATCACCCCGATCAGAGCAACCACCGCTGCTGGTGATGTCACGTTTGCNGCAACTGACGGCTCGTCAACCATTACNATNACNGACACCTCACACGGCGCGGTAACCAATGATTTCGTGACGTTTAGCGGAGCTGTCAGCCTTGGCGGTAACGTGACGGCAGACGTTTTGAATCAGGAGTACCAGATATCTCTGGTCACTGGCACAAACACNTACGAAATCGTTGCCAAAGATACGTCTGGCGCGACAGTCACGGCTAACAGCAGTGACAGCGGCAACGGCGGTTCCAGCGTAGTGGGCACTTACCAGATCAACGTCGGTCTAGACACTTTTGTCAAATCGTCTGGCTGGGGCGTGGGCACTTGGGGTTCTGGTGGATTTGGTTCTGCGTCTTCGATAAGCGCGGTAAACCAGCTACGGCTGTGGACGCACGACAACTATGGCGAGAACCTGATCATCAACCCTCGCGGCGCAGGCATTTATCGCTGGGTTGAAAACAACGGCACNAGCGTCAGGGCGCTGGAGCTTTCTGGTATCAGTGGCGCAAACCTTGTGCCTACTGTTGCGCTTCAAGTGATCACTTCAGAGACGGATAGGCATCTGGTGGTATTGGGTGCAGATCCGATATCAGGCAGCAGCAGGACTGGGGTGATTGACCCGATGTTAGTGGCGTTCTCAGATCAAGAGAACGAGCTGGACTTCGAGCCAACAGCGACGAACACGGCNGGTTCTTTACGCNTATCTTCTGGCTCTTTCATCGTCGGCGGTATCAAGTCTCGGCAAGAGATCCTGATTTTCACTGACACCAGCCTCTACAGCATGAATTTTATTGGGCCACCGCTGACGTTTGCGATCAACCTAATCAACGAAGGGTCTGGCCTGCTATCGCCAAAATCTGCGGTAAACGCNCCAAANGGNGTGTTTTATGCCAGTAAGACTGGCTTNTATTTCTANAGNGGCTCNGTNAANCGCCTGCCCTGCACGGTTCAGGAATATGTCTTTGAAGACCTAGATTTAGGCCAAGCGTTCAAGTGTCACATGGGCGTTAATACTGAGTTCAGCGAGATATGGTTTTTCTATCCAAGCATTGAAGACGGCACTGGCGAGATCAGTCGATACGTCATCTACAACTACGAGGAAAACCATTGGTCTGTGGGCAATTTGGTGCGTTACGCATGGCTTGATGCAGGCATTGAGGATCTGCCGTTTGCGACGGCAACCACCGACTCTCAGCAGTGCGTCTTTGAGCATGAAACTGGTTTCGATGATTACCAAGACGCGATGACTGGCGTTTTCATTGAAAGCGCCGACCTAGATATCGGCTCTGGCGACTCATTCACCTTTGTTAAGCAGATCATCCCAGACATGAAATTCGTGACTGAGACGGGTGTGAGCGTCAATCCTGCAATGAACATTGTGCTCAAGGGCAGGGACTACCCCGGCCAAAGCCTGACAACCGACTCCACCACGCAGGTCACGCCAACCAGCACGTTTGGTAATGTGCGTACAAGGGCACGGCAAGTTGCTTTTCGGTTTGAGAGCGATGATGACAACACGGCTGCTGACCAGAAGGGCTACAAGTGGCGGCTTGGTTC
>FUFK010069213.1_pt1 | contig 24024 bp, 25 predicted proteins | sample 1021851 | NCBI WGS metagenome assembly FUFK01 (sample SAMEA51879418, study PRJEB19060) | metagenome | reverse complement strand
GCGACGTCGGGGTGTGAACGAAGCCTCGTCTTGAGGTTGTTCTCTCCGAAGACACGGAGGCCGATGCCATCGTGGTCGGCCCCCGGCAGATCGAAGAACTCCCGTGCCGTCACGAACATCGTCTCGTCGAGGTTGGGGTCGACGCCGTGGCCGCAGAGATAGACGAAACCGACCTCGTGGGCTGCTCGGCGGAGTTCCNCAACNACNGCGAGCCCTTCGGGGCCGGACGGNTCGTTGCGGAAGGCCGTGAGGTCGACGACCGGCAGCGCNTCCATGGCNCGATCCTNTGGTTCCGNATNCACCCTCGGTAGCNGAGNACNGCCATCTCGTCTGCGACGAATCGAGGTCCTAAGCTCCCGNGACCACACGGAGAAGGGCCTCATGAGCGAATTGGACATCCGGCCGGTGGCCGGAATGGGTGCCGAAGTACACGGACTCGACCTCGACGCCATCGACGAAGGTGTCGCTGCGCAGCTCACCAAGGCGCTGGGTGACCACTTGATGCTGGCGCTGCCGGGCCTCGACCCCTCGCTCCGTGGCCTGCGCGACGTCGCCGCCCTGTTCGGCACGGTCGACCCGGTGCCGTATCTTGACTCGGTCGACCCCGACATCCCGGAGGTCATCAGCCTCGACTCGATGTACCAGGTCAAGGCCGATCTCTGGCACACCGACGCCACCTTCCTCGAGCAGCCACCGGCGATCGCGCTCCTGCACATGGTCGACTGCCCGTCGCACGGCGGCGACACCATGTTCATCGATGGTCATGCGGTGTACGACTCGCTCTCGCCCGCAATGCAGGGTTTCCTTGCGGGACTGACTTGCATCCACGACGACGCCCGCGGTGACAAGAGCGCCGAGCATCCGGTGGTGCGCACCCACCCCGACACGGGACGTCCGGCGTTGTTCGTCAACAAGCAGTTCTCGCGCCGGATTCCGCAGTTATCGCGACCGGAGTCCCAGGTGCTGCTGTCGTACCTCTTTCGATGGCAGGAACAGGTCCAGTTCTCAGCCCGGTGGCGGTGGTCACCTGGCGATGTCGTGATGTGGGACGAGCGGGTGACCCTCCACATCATGGTCAACGACACGGAGGGGCGTCGCGAGTTGCGACGGGTGAGCGTGCTCGGTGACCGACCGGCCGCTCATACGCCGGAAGCGATCGGCGAACCGTTCGGTCTGCCGAAGACCGCCTCGTCGGGCTTCTACGGCATCGGGAGCTACGAGTTCTGATGCCTGAACTCTCCGCCGACGATCGTCGTGGCCTCGATGCGGCGATCGAGGAAGCGAGGATCGGTCGGTCCGAGGGGGGTATCCCGATCGGCTCGTCGTTGATGATCGACGGTGAGATCGTCGGTCGAGGCCACAACCGTCGCGTCCAGAACGGCAGCGCGATCCTTCACGGTGAGACCGACTGTCTCGAAAACGCCGGGCGACGCTCCGCCGCCGACTACCGGCGAGCCACGCTCTACACGACCCTGTCGCCGTGCGATATGTGCACGGGCGCGGCGCTGCTCTACGGCATCCCCCGAATCGTGATCGGTGAGAACGAGACCTTCATGGGGGCCGAGGCGTACCTCGAGTCACGCGGCGTCGACCTCGTGCGGGCCAACGACCCCCAGTGCGTCGAGATGATGGCCGAGTTCATCGCCGCCGAGCCCGAACTCTGGAACGAAGACATCGGCGAGTGACGCGCCGGCGGCGTTCAGCCGAGCGCGGCTGCGACGCCCTCGGCCGGAACGCCGGCGATGACGCCGTCGATCCCGAGTTCGAAGAGCGAACGGTAGAACGCCTCGTTCTCCTGGTCGTCGGAGTTCGGCCAGATCCACACGCCGATGCCTTCCGCCTGGATGCGGGCGATGAGTTCGGGATCGAGGATGTCGATGCCGAGACGCTCTGGCGGTAGCTGCGCGAGCACGTCTTGCTCGGCGATTTCGCCGGCCCCGAGGTACCAGGCCAGCATCTCGTCCTCGCCTGGGCTGGTTGCCACCTCGGGTGCGAATTCCCTGAAGGCGATCATCACGTCACTCGAGAATGAGGTGACGATCACCGAGTCGGTCCGGTCGAGTTCCTCGATCGCGGCGGCGAGTACCCGGGCGGCCTCGATCGCGTAGGCGATGTCGTTTTCGCCGTCATCGTCGAGCGGGACCTTGATCTCGAGATCGAGCACATGGTCGGGGAACGTCTCGGCGAGGGTTCGGAAGGTCTCGATCTTGAAGTCGTCGGCGGTGAAGCCGGCCGGCGGTTCGACATCGCCCGTTCGCATGCCCCGGAACGGGTACTGGTCGTCGGGGAGGTCCCGCTCCTCGCCGCGGTCGTGGAACCAATAGGCCTTGTCGAGTTCCTGGAGTTCGAGAACGGTGAGGTCGCGCACCCGTCCGGTCGTTTCGGTGCGCCGGTCGACAGTGTCGTCGTGGTGGACGACGAGGACGCCGTCGGCGGTCATCTGGAGATCCATCTCGAGCACGTCGGTACCTGCGAGAGCAGCCTCGACGAAGGCGTACATCGTCGAGTGCGGGTAGGAGCGATCGCCGCCGCCGTGCGCGGCGACGACCGGCCGGTCGAGGGAGAGCAGATCGGCGACGGTCGATGCCTCGGGCGTGGGCACCTGCGAGACGGCGGTCGGTGCCTCTGTTGTCGTGGTGGTCGCAACGGTGGTCGTGGTCGACGGAGCCGTGGTCGTCTCAGGCGGTGCGGTTGTCGCCGTGTCGTCCGCTGTCGCTGTGTCGGCGGCGTCGGTGCCCGGCCCCTCGGAGGGGGTGGACCCGCCGTCACCACCACAGGCTGATGTGAGCACGGCGAGGAAGAGAATCGCGAGAAGGCGTCGCATGTCCGCAGCTTAGGAGGCCCGCCCGAGGAGATCGAAACCGATGATCATCACCACCGATGGCGTCGCCCTGGGTCGTGTTTTCGGCTCAGAGGATGAGATCGACGACAAGCGGTGCGTGGTCCGAGGGCCGCTCGTGGGCGCGTGCCGTTCGGTCGACCCACACGCCGGTAGCGACGTCGGCGACGACCGACGAGCAGAGGGCGAGGTCGATGCGAAGTCCGTGGTCCTTGTCGAACTGACCGGGCCGATAGTTCCACCACGTGAACTCAGGCGTGTCGGGGTGGTGATCGCGGGCAAGGTCGATGAGTCCGAGTTCGAGCAGCCGTCGGATGGCGTCGCGTTCGGGTGGGCTGGCGTGAGTGCGTCGTCGCCACCGCGTCGGGTCATAGACATCACGATCAGCGGGGGCGACGTTGACGTCGCCGGCCACGATCGAGCGCCCCTCGGCGGTGCGGTGCTGCTGCAGTTCACCGCGGAGGCGTTCGAGCCACAGGAGTTTGTAGAGGTAGTGCGGGTCGTCGAGCGCGCGTCCGTTGGGAACGTAGACCGACCAGCACCGGATACCTCCGCAGGTCGCGGCGATGAGACGGGGCTCATCGAACGGGGCCGAGACCGAGCCACTGAAACCCCGTTGCACATCGTCGATGCCGACCCGACTGGCGATCGCAACGCCGTTCCAGTGGTCAACGCCGTAGTGAACGACGTCGTAGCCCGCCTCGGTGAAGGCATCGAACGGAAAGTCGTCGTCACCGCACTTGGTTTCCTGCAAAAGCACGACATCGGCCGCCCGGTCGGTCGACCACGCAACGACCTGATCGACCCGGGTGCGGATCGAGTTGATGTTCCACGTCGCGATCCGCATCCGAGCGGACCCTACGCCGTTTTGGCAGATCGCCCGGTACGGCCCGGCACGAACCCCTGGCTCGCCCGACACCACTGCCCGCACGCCGATGGTCGACGCTGACTGCGGCTAGGTTGCGAACCGTGCAGCAGTACAAGCGCGACTTCATCGAGTTCATGGTTCGGTCCGATGTATTGACGTTCGGCGACTTCACCACGAAGTCCGGCCGCCGGACCCCGTTCTTCATCAATACGGGCCGCTATCGCACCGGCGAACAACTTGCGCAGCTCGGTGAGTTCTACGCCGCTGCGATCGATGAGTCGTGGCCTGACGATGTCGACATCCTCTTTGGTCCCGCCTACAAGGGCATCCCGCTCGTCGCCACCGCCTCGATCGGCCTNGCCGCTCGTGGACGCGACATCGGCTACCTGTTCAATCGCAAAGAGGCCAAAGACCATGGCGAAGGCGGTGTTCTTGTCGGGGCGCTGCCGTCCAACGGGGATCGGGTACTCATCGTCGAGGATGTCACCACCGCAGGAACGTCGATCCGCGAGACAGTGCCGATCCTGCAGGCCCACGCCGACATCGACATCGTCGGCCTCATCGTCTCCGCCGATCGGCAGGAACGCGGCACAGGCGACCGGTCGGCACTCGCCCAGGTTGCCCAGGACTTCTCGATGACGACGCGAGCCATCGTCACCCTCGACGACATCGTCGGTCACCTCCACAACCGAGAGGTCGACGGCGTCGTCGTGCTCGACGACGGCATGCTCGAACGCATCCACGCCTACCGGGAGCAGTACGGCGCATGACCGACGACACCGTCACGCTCGAGATCGCCGCACCGGACGACTGGCACGTCCACCTTCGCGACGACGAGATGCTCAGCGCCGTGACCCCCTACACGGCCAATGTGTTCCGTCACGCCGTCGTGATGCCCAACATCACCCCGCCCGTGACCTCGACGCAGGCGGCCGCCGCGTACCGAGCGCGCGTCTTGGCGGCCGCCGGCCCCGATGCTCGTCACGACTTCACACCGATGATGGTGCTGTATCTCAATGACCAGATTGTCGTCGACGACCTGCTCGCCGGGGCTGCCGACGGCGTCGTCTTCGGCGCGAAGTACTACCCGGCCGGGGCCACCACCAACAGCGCTGCCGGTGGCAACGATCTGCTTGCGTTCAGCGCTGTGCTCGAAGCGATGGCGGAGGCGGGGATCCCGCTGCTTGTGCACGCCGAGTCGACCGACCCCAGCCTCGACATCTTCGATCGGGAGGCTGACTTCATCGAAAAGCAACTGCTGCCAGTCGTCGAACAGATTCCGGAGCTGCGGGTCACCGTCGAGCACATCTCGACGAGGGCCGGACTCGACATCGTGAAAGACCACCCCCAGGTCGGTGGATCGATCACGCCGCATCACCTCACCTGCGACCGCTCTGATCTGCTCGCCAACGGCATGCGACCGCACCTGTACTGCAAGCCGGTGATCAATTCCCGTGAGGAGCGCATGGCAATTGCCGAGGCGGCGACATCAGGCAACCCGTCGTTCTTCTTCGGTACCGACTCGGCCCCGCACCCCCTCAGCAAGAAGGAGGCGGAGAAGGTCGCGGCCGGCATCTTCAATGCGCCCTACGCACTCGAGGTTGTCGCCGAACTGTTCTTCGAGCTGGGCTGCCTCGATCGATTGGAGGGCTTCGTGTCCCACCACGGCGCCGACCACTACGGCGTNGAGCGTTCGCCCGCCAAGATTCGGCTCACCCGCCGAGCCGACACCGAGATCGACCCGCCCGAGGCGATGTTTACCGCCGGCGGTACCGAGGTTCGGATCTTCGGCGCTGACGCCGCTCGCCGCTGGGCCTGGGAGGCGGTTTCGTGATTCCGGTGAAGGACGAGAACCCGACACTGCGCACGCCGTATGTGACCGGGTTGATGATCCTGATCTGTGTGGTCGTCTTCGTGTGGGTTCAGCCGTCGGCAACCAAGAGCTTCGATCTGCCGTCAGAGCAGGAGACAATCGAGGACATTCGTTTCACCTACGAGCGGGCTGCGATCCCGTGCGAACTCAGCGAGGGGCGTCCGCTGACCGCTGCTGAGATCGCCGCCACGGTCCAGGGCGGAGACACGGAGGCATGCATCGATCGACTCGGCAGTGGAGGTATCAGCCCGTTTACCGACAAAAACATCTGGCTATCGGTGCTCATATCGATGTTCCTGCACGCCGGCTGGCTTCACCTCTTCGGCAACATGCTTTTCCTCTGGATCTTCGGCAACAACGTCGAAGACCAGATGGGGCGTTTTTCGTTCCTGCTCCTCTACCTCATCTCCGGCGTGGTCGCGACCGCCGCCCACGTGCTCGCCCAGGTCGACTCGACGGTGCCGCTCGTCGGGGCATCGGGGGCGGTGGCCGGTGTCATGGGGGCCTACCTCGTGTGGTTCCCGTGGGCCCGGGTCCGCACGGTGATCTTCCTTGCGTTCATCCCGGTGTGGCCTCGAATTCCCGCCCTCGTGCTGCTGGCGTTCTGGCTGATCAGTCAGTTCTTCATCGGCAACGACGCCGGGATCGCCTGGGTCGCGCACGTCGCCGGTTTCGTGTTCGGCATGGTCACGGGCATCATCGCCCGAACCGACGACGGGTTCGAGCGCAGCCTGCAGGCGCAGTATCGACGCATGGCGAGGATCCGCTGACCACGCGTTGGCCGGGTAGTTCAAATCTGAAATAATGATGCCATGGCCGACACCAGCGTCCCTCGTTTCTCCGCCATCACCGACCACGGCGACGACGTCGACCGCTCCGCCGAATGGGACCGTCTCCGCGCTCGGCACCTCCACGAGCACCGCCCGCCGAGTTCCGCTCGTGGCGTCCACCATCTCGCCCTGCTCTCCTCCGACGTCGAGCAGACGATCGCGTTCTACCAGGACCTGCTCGAATTCCCGTTGACGGAACTCTTCGAGAACCGTGACTACACGGGCAGCACCCACTTCTTCTTCGACATCGGCAACGGCAACCTCCTCGCCTTCTTCGATTTCCCCGGACTCGACCTCGGCCCGTACGCCGAGGTGCTCGGATCGATGCATCACCTTGCGATCTCGGTCACGCCCGAGAAGCAGGCGTACCTCAAGCAGAAGTTGCACGACGCCGGCGTCGAGATCGTGTTCGAACACGAGTCGTCGATCTACTTCAACGGGCCCGATGGCGAACGTCTCGAACTGCTCGCCGATCCGCTCGGCGAGATGTACGGCGAGGACGTGAAGTAGCCCGCGGAATTCTGACAGGAATCCTGTTTGTGCTGGCCTAGCTCCACCAGCGGTGCCATTCTCTGCAGAATGTCGAATGGAGGGAACGGGGCGAACGCCGCTGAACCGGAGCCGCAGGCGTCCTCGGGCCGCAGTGGTCGTCCCAACGTCGGTACGACCGTCGGCCTGATCGTGCCNCTCGGGGCTGTGGTCGCCGCCCTCGCCGTCGGCGCGATCATGCTTCTCGCCCTTGGCGCGAACCCTCTCGACGGCTACCGCGCCATGTTCAGCGGAGCCGTCGGTGGCACCGACAATGTTGCAGACACGGCGATCAAAGCCATGCCGCTGTTGTTGGTGGGTGTCGGTATCTGTGTGGCGTTTCGCGCCGGTGTCATCAATATCGGCGGCGAGGGTCAGATCATCGCCGGAGCGATCGTCGCGACGCTCGTTGCGCTCGCGGTCCCGGGACTCCCGTCGGTGATCCTGATTCCGCTCGTGCTCATCGCCGGGGCGATCGGTGGCGGCGTCTGGGGTGCGATCCCCGGCGCCCTCAAGGCCTACGCCGGGGTGAACGAGATCCTGAGCACGATCATGATGAACATCATCGCCGCGCAGCTCATGAGCTTCCTGCTGCAAGACCTGCTGATCGAAGAGGGCGCGATCAAGATCCAGCAGACGAAGCGGCTCAGCGAGAACGCTGACCTCCCGCTGCTGCCTGGTGGGACTCGGCTCCATCTTGGTGTGCTGATCGCGATCGGCGTTGCGGTGCTTGGCTACTACCTCCTCTTCCGCAGTGTTGCCGGCATGCGGCTTCGGGCGGTGGGCCACAACCCCGATGCGGCGCGGTACGCCGGTCTCGCCGTGAAGCGCAGCGTCGTCCGCGCCCTCGCCATCAGTGGGGCATGTGCCGGTATCGCAGGCGCAGTCCTCGTGTTCGGTAGCCAATCGCACCGCCTGATTGGTGAAGGCGGCGCCGCCGCCTTCACGCAGAACGCCGGATTCAACGGCATCGTTGCGGCGCTGTTTGGCGGCCTGCACCCGCTCGCCACCGTGCCGGCCTCGTTCCTGTTCGGGGGGATGTTGACCGGCGGCATCGAGATGCAACGCGAACTTCAGGTCCCCGCCGCACTCATCCTCGCGATCAACGGCGTGGTTGTCGTGTTTGTCGTGGGCTCCCTCAGGTGGCGCAGTCGCATCGCCGAGTGGATCGAGCGGGCTACCGCGGTCGGTGAGGAAGCGCTATGAGCGAGTTCTTCACCATCTCCGTTCTGGTCACCACCCTGGCGTCGGGTATTCGCCTCGCCACGCCCTTCCTGCTTGCCTCTCTGGGCGAGTCGGTCGGTCAGCGGTCGGGTGTGCTCAACCTCGGCGTCGAGGGCGTGATGCTCATCGGCGCGTACGCCGCCTACTACACGGCGCTCGAGACCGGCAGCGCCTTGGCCGGGGTCGGTGCCGCGATCGTGGCTGGTTTCCTCATGGGCATCGTGTATGCGGTGATGACTGTCGGCATGCGCGCCGAGCAGGGCATCAGCGGTATCGGAATCTTCCTCTTCGGCCTTGGCCTGTCCGACCTGCTCTTTCAGAAGCAGGTTGGGACGCCGGTGTCGATCAAAGGCCTCACCGACTGGGACATCCCGCTTTTGTCTGAGATTCCGCATCTCGGTGAGATCCTCTTTCAGCACAACCCACTCGTCTACACCGCGTTTCTGCTCGTGCCGGTCACATGGTTCATGGTTCAGCGCACGACGTTCGGCCTGAACATCCGCGCTGTCGGCGAGACCCCCGAGGCGGCCGACACGCTCGGCGTAAGCGTCAGCCGGGTTCGCACCTGCACCATCCTCATCGGCAATACGATGGCTGGCCTTGCTGGCGCTGCGCTTGCGCTTGAGGTCGGCAACTTCCAGCAGAACCTCACCAGTGGCCGTGGGTTCATCGCCATCGCCCTCGTCTACTTCGGGGCGTGGCGTGCCTTCGGTGTGCTCGCCGGGTCGCTGCTCTTCGGCATCGTCTCAGCCACCGTGCTCCAGTGGAAGACCCTTGGCATCGTCGAGGGGGGCACGGCCAGTCTCACCTCGATGGCGCCGGCCGTGCTCACCATTGTCGTACTCGTTCTCGTCAGCCGCCGGTTTGGACAACCGGCTGCGTTGACCAAGCCGTTCGATCGATCCGCATGAGGACCGATCGCTCAACCGATCTGGCGGAACCGTCAGTCGATCCCGAGGAGGGGAAACAGTGAATAACAAACGATGGGCGTGGCTGCTCGCATTGCTCGCAGCCTTCGCCATGCTGACCGCGAGTTGCGGTGACGACGACGAAACCGAGGCAGGCGGCGGCGCATCCGCCGACGGCCCGCTCCGCGTGGCGATCGTTGCTCCGTCGGCGAGCAACGACTTGGCGTTCAGCCAGTCGATGGTCGACGGCGTCGCCAATATGTCGACCGACGTCGACGTGGACATCACCGACGGCACCTTCATCGTCGAGGACGCAGCGGCCGCAATCCGCGGCTACGCCGAAGATGGCTTCGATCTGGTGATCGCTCACGGCTCGCAGTACGGCGGTCCGCTCCAGGAGATCGCCCCCGACTATCCGGACGTGACGTTCGCGTGGGGAACAGCGGCCGACAACTTCGGTCTCGACAACGTCTTTGCCTACACCGTGCGTTCCGATGAGGGCGGTTTCGTCAACGGCACCGTCGCTGCTGCGCTCAACGAGTCGGGCGTGATTGGCGTTGTCGGCCCGATCGAGGTCGGCGACGCGAAGCTCTACGTCGATGGTTTCGCAGCCGGTGTCGCTTCGGTGAACTCTGACATCGAGGTGAACGTCAACTACATCGAGTCGTTCAGTGATGTGGCGCTTGCGGCTGAGGCTGCGACCTCGCACATCGCCAACGGAGCGGATGTCTTGACTGGCACCGCCCAGATGGTGGTCGGCGCCACCGGCGTGGCCCAGGAAGAGGGAGTCGCCTGGTTTGGTACCCAGTCGAACCAGACTGCCCTGGGCGAAGACATCGTCGTCGCTTCGCAGGTGTATCACTGGGAGGTCATCCTCGACGACATCGTCGCCGCTATGGAGGCCGGTGAGGCGGGCTCGGTGATGATCGCCACGCTCGCCAATGGCGGCCTTGAGATCGAGTTCAACGATGCCTACGGCCTCGACGGTGATGTGAAGGCGGCGGCCGAGGCAACCGCAGCTGCTATCGCCGACGGTTCGATCGCGACCGGCGTCGGCTGATCCTGATGGAGACCGACCCGGTGGCACCGATGCTCGAGATGACGGGGATCACGAAGCGATTCCCCGGCGTTGTCGCGAACGACAACGTCGATCTCTCGGTGCTGCCGGGTCGGGTCCACACCCTCCTCGGCGAGAACGGGGCGGGCAAGAGCACACTCATGAAGATCCTCTACGGGCTGTACCAGCCCGATGAGGGGGAGATCTTCCTGAACGGAGAAGCGGTTGAGATCACGTCGCCCCACGACGCGATCGAGCGCGGCATCGGGATGATCCATCAGCACTTCATGCTCGTGCCGACACTCACCGTCGCCGAGAATGTCGCGCTCGGTTTGGGTGGCCGGCGAGGGCTCGCCGACATGCGGCCGATCCGGCGCCGCCTAGCCGAGGTTTCGGAGCAGTATGGCCTGCACGTCGATCCAGACGCGCAGATCTGGCAGCTTGCGGTGGGAGAGCGGCAGCGGGCCGAGATCCTGAAGGCGCTTTACCGAGACGCGCAGCTGCTCGTTCTTGATGAACCGACAGCGGTGCTGACGCCTCCTGAAGTCGACGAGCTTTTCGCGACGCTCCGGCAGCTGACCGCCGACGACAAGGGGTTGATCTTCATCTCCCACAAGCTCCATGAGGTGATGGAAATCAGCGACGACATCACGGTGCTACGCGATGGCAAAGTTTCGGGGAGGACCGTGCCGGCCGACTCGACCCGCGAATCGCTCGCTGAGCTGATGGTCGGTCGTCTGGTGTCCCTGCAGCGCGACGTTCCGGCGCAGGCGCACGGTGAGGCGCGGCTCCAGGTCTCCAACCTCACGGTCACCGGCGACCGGGGAACGGTTGCGGTCGACGATCTCTCGTTCACGGTGCGGGCTGGCGAAATTCTTGGCGTTGCCGGCGTGTCGGGTAACGGGCAGCGTGAGCTGGCCGAGGCGATCTTCGGCCTGCGAGACGCCGACTCGGGTGAGGTCCGTATCGACGGCCACTCGGCCCGGGACGCCTCGCCCCGCGAGGTTCGACAACTTGGGCTTGCGTACGTGCCCGAGGAGCGCATGCGCGACGGTGCAATCGGCGACTTCACTGTCGCAGAGAACCTGGTCCTCGTCGACTTCCCGACTGAGCCGCTGTCGCGTCGCGGGCTTCTGCAGCGCGAGGCGATCGAGAGCCGGTCCGCCGATCTCGTCGACCGCTACTCGGTCAAGACCCCCACGCTCGACACGCCGACCCGGTCGTTATCGGGGGGCAATATCCAGAAGGTCGTGATCGCCCGCGAGTTCAGCTCGGGCGCCGACGTCTTCATGGTGGCGCAGCCGACGAGAGGCGTCGACATCGGCGCGGCCGAATACATCCACGCCCAGTTGCTCCAGCAGCGAGCCGATGGCAAGGCCATCCTGCTGATCAGCGAAGACCTCGACGAGGTCCTCCAGCTTTCCGACCGGGTGTTGGTCTTGCTCGAGGGCAAGGAGATGGGCACCGTCGACCGGGCTCACGCCACCGTGCAGGAAATCGGCCTGATGATGACGGGGTCCGCTCGCACCTGACGGCTGGGTGGCTGGGCGCGATGCTCGACGGGGTGGCGCCCTCGGTCTGATGGTGCCATCATCGACGCCTCGTCTAGGGAGGGCTGATGGACGCCGGTCGACTGCAAGCACTGTTCGGGCTCGAAGGCAAGCGTGCCGTCGTCACCGGTGGTAGCCGTGGCATCGGCTACATGATCGCCGACGGCCTGCTCGACGCAGGGGCCGACGTCATCATCTCGGCCCGCAAGGAGGCCCAGGTCGCCGAAGCGGTCGAGGCGCTGTCGGCGAAGGGCAACATCGAGGGCATCCCGGCGGATCTGTCGACCGACGAAGGACTCGAGCACCTCTCCGCCGAGGTGGCTCAGCGCTGGGACCGACTCGACATCCTCTGTAACAACGCCGGTGCTTCCTGGGGCGAGCCGATCGAGTCGTTCTCGCCCGGCGGCTGGGACAAGGTGATGAATGTCAACGTGCGTGGCGTGTTCTTCCTCACGCAGAAGCTGCTGCCGTTGCTTCGGGCGGGTGCCAGCGCCGAGGATCCGAGCCGCATCATCAACACCGGATCGGTGAATGGCCTCACTCCGCCCGGCATGGACACCTTCTCGTACTCGTCGTCCAAGGCAGCGGTGCACATGCTCACTCGCCACCTCGGCAAGGAGTTGGCGTCGGATCACATCACGGTGAACGCCATCGCGCCGGGTCCGTTCGACTCGAACATGATGGCCTTTGCGCTCAACGACCCGAACTCGCGGGCCGCAATCGCGAGTGGCGTCCCGATGGGACGGATCGGCATGCCCGATGACATGGCCGGTGTGGCGATCTATCTCGCTTCGGCGGCAGGTGCCTACGTCACCGGTGCGGTCGTGCCCGTCGGTGGTGGCTTGTCGACCATCACCGAGTAGCTCGGCGAGGGGTGAGCGAAAGCCGCCGCCGCTGGCGGACCGAAGCTCGGCAGAAGATTGCGCGCCAGCGCAGCGGCCTCAGGGGCTACATCCAACGAGGTGAGGCTGACACGTCTCGGTAGCCTCCTCCCCGTGATCTCTCGCGACGACCTGCGGAACGTGGCGATGATCGCCCACGTCGACCATGGCAAGACGACGCTCGTCGATGCCCTCCTTCGACAGGCCGGCGCCTTCCGGGAGGGGGCCGAGCTCCAGGACCGCGTCATGGACTCGATGGACCTCGAACGGGAGAAGGGCATCACGATTCTCGCCAAGAACACGGCGGTCCGGTACGGCGATCACAAGATCAACATTGTCGACACCCCAGGCCACGCCGACTTCGGCGGTGAGGTCGAACGGGCGCTCACCATGGTCGACGCCGTCGTCCTGCTCGTCGATGCCAGTGAAGGGCCGCTGCCGCAGACCCGCTTTGTGCTGCGCAAGGCCTTGGCGCTGGAACTCCCGGTCATCCTCGTCATCAACAAGATCGACCGGCCCGACGCCCGGATCGCCGAGGTGGTCGACGAGGTCTACGAACTGTTCCTCGATCTGGATGCCGACGAGTCCGCCATCGATTTCCCGATCGTCTACACGATCGCTCGCGAGGGCAAGGCGACGCTCGATGCCGATGTTCCGGGCACCGACATGGAGCCGCTCTTTCGCACACTGCTCGACACCGTTCCCGCTCCACAGCACGATCCTGATCACCCGATGCGGGCCTGGGTCACGAATCTCGACGCCTCGCCGTACGTCGGGCGTCTCGCCGTGTGCCGGGTCGAGCACGGCACGATCCGGAAAGGTCAGGCGATCGCCTGGTGCCGAGAGGACGGTTCGATCGAGTCCGCCCGTGTCGGCACGCTCACCGTCACCGAGGCACTCGACCAGGTCGATGTCGACGAGGCCGGGCCGGGCGAACTCATCGGCGTCTCCGGCATCGAAGATGTCACCATTGGCGACACGCTGGCCGATCGTGAGGATCCGCGTCCGTTCCCGACGATCACCGTCGACGAACCGACCCTGTCGATGACGATCGGCACCAACACCTCGCCACTCGCCGGTAAGGAGGGTGAGAAGCTCACCGCCCGTCTCATCAAGAGCCGTCTCGACGCGGAACTCATCGGCAATGTGTCGATCCGGGTGTTGCCGACCGAGCGTCCCGATGCCTGGGAAGTCCAGGGTCGTGGCGAGCTTCAGCTGGCTGTCCTCGTCGAGACGATGCGGCGTGAGGGCTTCGAGCTCACGATCGGCAAGCCCGAGGTGCTGACCCAGGAGATCGACGGCACGCTTCACGAGCCGACCGAACGGCTCACCGTCGACGTGCCGGAGGAGCACGTTGGTGCCGTGACCCAACTCCTCGGTGCTCGCAAGGCCACGATGGAGAACATGTCGAACCACGGCACCGGTTGGGTCCGGCTCGACTATGTCGTTCCCGCCCGTGCGTTGATCGGTTTCCGAACGGAGTTTCTTACCGAGACCCGTGGCACCGGCATGCTCCACCACGTCTTCGAGGGCTGGACCCCGTGGGCGGGCGAGATCCGCATCCGAGATCGAGGCAGCGTGGTTGCCGACCGCATCGGCCAGTCGACCGGATACGCCATCCAGGCGCTGCAGGAGCGCACCACGCTCTATGTCGCCCCCGGCGAGCAGGTCTATGAGGGCATGGTCGTCGGGGAGAACTCTCGCAATGAGGACATGGACGTCAACATCTGTCGCGAGAAGGCCAAGACCAACATCCGCACACAGTCGTCCGACGACACCATTCGCCTCACGCCACCAAAGGTTTTCTCGCTCGAGCAGGCACTCGAGTCGATTGCTGACGACGAGTGTGTCGAGGTCACGCCCGAGACCATCCGGATCCGCAAGACCGTGCTCGACGCTGGTGAGCGGGCCCGTATTCTGAAGAAGCAGAAGCACCCACGCGACTGAACGGGGTCAGTCGGGGAGCGAGGCCTTCCGCACGACTCGGGTGCCTGCGATCCGGTCGTAGACGCTCCGACGCTCCGGTCGATCATTGATCACCATGATCAAGGCAGCGATCGGGACGAGGATTGCGATGACCTGGCCGATGACTGGCAGTGCGGCGAGGAAGCCGGGAATGCTCCTGAGCAACGCCTTGCCCAGCCCTGGTGGTGTGGTGGCACCGTCTTCGTGGGTGATCCGGAGGCCGAGCATCAATTTGCCCGGCGTGCCGCCGAGGAAGGCGACCATGAACAAGAACACGACCGACATGGCGATGCCGATCACGACGAGTTGGCCCGGGATGGGCACACCGCTCCCGTCGCCACCGGCTTCGACGTCGTCGACGATGTCGCGGAAGTAGTCGATCATGAAGGGGATCACGACGACGATGGCGATGATCCCGTCGATGATTGACGCGAACACCCGGACCGTTGCGGAGGCGAACCGGTCGTTGTTCGGGCGGTGGGGGTCTTGCCAGCCCGGCGGTGCCGGGGTCGGGGCGGGCGACCATTCGTCGCCGTCCCAATAGCGGATCGTGCCCTCAGGGTCGCCTTGGGCGTGGTACCAGCCGGGAGGTGTCGTCATGAGAGGTGGACCGGGAGTGATTTCAGGGAGTTGTTGAGATTCGACCGTTGCCGGGTGGCTTCTCCGGTCCGCTCGATCGACGGCCAGCGACGCAACATTTCCTCGAAGAACACTCGTCCTTCGAGACGGGCGAGATGCACGCCGAGGCAGAAATGTGTCGCAATCCCGAACGACAGGTGCGGATTCGGATCTCGGGTCGTGTCGAACCGGTGGGGATCCTCGAACACGGCCGGGTCGCGGTTGGCGGCGGTGTAGATCATCGCCACCTTGTCGCCGGCGCTGATGGCCTGCCCTCCGAGTTCGGTGTCGATCATCGCCGTGCGCCGGAAGTAGTGGAGCGGGTTCGCCCAGCGGAGGATCTCCTCCACGGCGCGAGGGATCCCGCTCGGATCGGCTTGGAGCGCTGCGAGTTGGTCGGGGTGATCAAGCAGGGCGAGGGTCCCCGACGAGAGCATCGTACGGGTGGTGTCGTTGCCTGCAGTGACGAGCTGAACGAAAAAGCGAGCGAAGTCGATGTCGGTCATCAGGTGACCGTCGAACTCCTCGCCGAGCAGGACGTCGGTGAGGTCCCCCTGGGGACCTGACGCCCGTCGGCCGGCGGCGAACTGCATTGCGTACATCGCCATTTCGATGCTGGCGGAGCCGCGTTCTTGGCCGTCGGAGACGTCGGGATCCTGGCTGCCACTATTGCGTTCGGCCATGGCATGGATCGCGGGCCAGTCCTCGGCTGGCAGGCCCATGATCTCGCCGAGGATCTGGCTCGGAAGGTGAGCGCAGACGTCGTGAACGAACTCGACGTCGGGCCCGGATTGGTCAGCGTGGTCGAAGATCCCGCGAACGACCTCGCGAACCCGGCCGTCGAGTTCGGCGATGACCCGCGCCTTGAACTCCGGCGCGACCGGCTTGCGGTACGCCGTGTGGCGAGGTGGATCCATCGCCAAGAGCATGTCGCGCATGGTCTCGAGCGCGACCGGGTCGAGGTTTTCGACGACCACGCCGCCCTCGGTCGCACTGAAGATCTCGCTGTGCTTGGCGACGTGAACGACGTCGGCATGACGGAGCACGGCCCAGTAGCCGGGTTCGTCGTCCATCTCGACCCACGTCACGGGCTCGGTCGTCCGCAGCGCGTCGAAGCGCGCATGAGGTGGCCCGTCGATGTAGGTGTCGGGATCAGCAATGAATCCGGCCACGGTGCTCAGCCCGCCGAGCGCAGGTCGACGACAAAGACGAGCGTCTCGTTGGGCCCGATCACGCCACCGGCGCCGAACTGGCCGTATCCCATGTCCGGCGGGATGGTGAGGCGGCGACGGCCACCGACCTTCATCCCCTGGACGCCCTGGTCCCAACCCTGGATGACTTGGCCGGAACCAAGTCCGAACGAGAAGGTGTCGTTGCGGTTCCACGAGGCATCGAACTCCGCCTTCGTCGACCAACTCACCCCGACATAATCGACGGTGACCTGCATTCCGGCGGTGGCTTCCCTGCCGTCGCCGACGACGAGGTCGTCGATCACGAGTTCGGCCGGCGGGGCGCCGTCGGGGATGGTGACGTCGGGCTTGCGGTGAAGATCCATGGGCGGAAGTTACCGCCCGAGCCGTGTGTGGTGCAGATCGACTGCGGCAATCCACCCCGTGTCGGACGGAGAACGTCTCAGCGCGCGAGGGCCACCGCTCTGCGTGGTGGATCAGCCTCCGTGAAGGTGCGGAAAAGGGACCTCGAGCGGCTACGGTCGAAGGCCGGTCGCAAACTGTGACCGCGATTCGAGACGAGGAGGCACCAGGTATGGCTACCGGTCGATCCAGCTTCGCGAAGCGCCAACGCGACATGGCCAAGAAGGCCAAGGCTGCACAAAAGCGCGAGAAGAGGCTCGAAAAGACAGACGACGTCGACGAACTCGACGAGGAGATGGAAGAGGACACCGGTCCGCGTCTCTCCAACGAGGAGATCATGGAGCGTGTCGCCGACCTGCACCGTCGCTACGACGACGGCGGGATGGATCTCGACACGTTCGATGAACTCAAGGCTGAGCTGATGGCTCAGATGGTCATCGACTGATCATCCCGGCTCGCTGCAGCGGGCCGGCTCAGCGGGTGCCTTCCAGCACCCCGCCGTCGAAAAGCGAAACAATTCCGTGTTCGGCGCGGTCCTGTGCGAGCAGTGCCGCGTCGGGTGCGCGCCCGTCAAATCTCTGTGCGGCCTCAATGATCGCCGGGAGCAGTCGCGCGTCGCTCGTGGTGTTGAGAAACAGACGTGGGTCGGCCAGCACGAACTCCACCGCTCGGCGCAAGGCGTCGCCCGGTGCCAACGGCTCGTACCAACTGAAGTGGGGATCGGTGTCGTGCCAGCGGCAGCGGGCGACCGACTTGATCGTCTGCAACGCAATGCCCTCGGCATGACAATGCGTCGTCAGCCGGTCGACGTCGGCCACGTACTCGGGCTGCTCGGTCATGGCGTGCGACCACGGGAACAGCACCGAGGAAAACGGGGCCTCGGCCAGGCTGCGGAGATGCATCTTCGGGATGCGGAGACCGTGGCCGGTGACGCCGACATGGCGCACGAGTCCTTCGTCACGGGCGGCGAAGAGTGCGGCGACCGCCCCGCCGTCGCGGAACGCCGTTTGCCACTCGTCCTCCTCGACGAGGCTGTGGAGCTGGATCAGATCGACGGTGTCNANCCCCATGNGTTCGAGCGAGCGCTCGAGTTCGGCGCGGGCATCGTCGGCGGTGCGGCCCCGGGTCTTCGTCGCCAGGAACACGTCGTCGCGGTGGCTCTGCAGGAAGTCGTGGAGGCGGATCTCACTGTCGCCGTACATCGCTGCCGTGTCGATGTGATTGATGCCGGCTTCGGTGATCAGTTCAAGTGTCGCGTCGGCGCGTNGCTGGCTCATNCCCCCGAGCGCGGCCGCGCCGAAGATCACGCGCGAACTGGTATGGCCGGTGCGCCCGAACGGCAGGTGCGGGAGTTCGGTCATGATGCTCCGAGGAGGGTACCAATGGTATGACGGAGTTCGGGAATTCCGGTTCCCTTCTCGGCACTCACCCAGGTGACGTCCGCCTTGGCGACGCCGAGCTTCTTGGTGAGTTCGGTGCGACGCTTCTTCGACTTCGAAGGTTTGACCTTGTCAGCCTTGGTGGCGACATAGGTGATCGGACGNTCGAGNGAGTGCAGCCACTCGACCGTCTGAAGATCGAGTGAGGTCGGGCCGACCGCGCCGTCGATCAACAAGATGACCGAGACGAGGTTTTCGCGTTCCTCGATGTACTCGCTGAGCATCGTGGCCCACTTCCGTTGCTCGGCCTTGGAGACCTTGGCGAAGCCGTAGCCGGGGAGGTCCATCACCCAACGTCGGGAGTTCTCGGGTGCCAGTTCGAAGGCGTTCATGAGTCGGGTCGCGCCCGGGGTCTTCGATGTTTTCGCCAGATTCTTGCGCTGGGCGAGTGCATTGAGCAGCGAGGACTTGCCGACATTGCTCCGACCGACCAGGGCGACCTCGGAGTCGACGAACGGCAAGGCGTCGATGTCGACATAGCTGCGCACGAACGACAGTGCGAGGGGACCGGTGGCCATCGGTCGACCGTACCGCGGTCGAGTCGATTCCACCCGAAGGGTCTGGAGGTGGTCCGACCGCACGTCGTACGATCCGCCCATGACGGATCTCCACGGACGCACCGTGCTCATCACCGGTGGCAATGGTGGCATCGGCCTCGGCATCGCTCGCGCCTGCGCTCGAGCCGGCGCCAACCTCATCGTGTGGGGCCGCAACCCCGACAAGAACACGGAAGCTGAAGCCGGCCTCCGCTCTCTCGGTGTGGAGGCCCATGCCCTCGTCGTCGATGCCGCTAACGAGAACGCTGTCGATGCCGGCTTCAGCGAGTCGGTTGAACTTGCCGGCGGTCGCATCGATTCGGTGTTCGCGAACGCCGGTGTCGGTGGTGACGGCTCCCGCTTCCCCGACACCACGNTNGACGAGTGGCGACGAGTCATGACGACCAANCTCGACGGGGTTTTTCTGCTGTTCCGCGCCGCCGCCAACCACATGATCGACAACGGTGAAGGCGGTGCGCTTGTCGCAACGTCCTCCACCTCTGCCATCCATGGCGCAGCCGGCAACGAGGCCTACGGCACCAGCAAGACCGCCCTTCTCGGCTTCTGCCGGGCGCTCGCCGTGAACCTTGCCCGCCACCAGATCCGAGTCAACGCCCTGCTTCCCGGCTGGACGATCACCGAACTGGCCCAGTTCGGCTACGCCAACGACCGGTTCCGTGAGGCGACCCTTCGCCGCACTCCCGTTCGCCGGTGGGCCGATCCCGACGAGATGGGGGCCGCCGGTGTCTTTCTCGCCGATCCGACCGCGACGTACCACACCGGTGATTCCATCGTCGTCGACGGCGGCTACACGATCTTCTGACCGGCGGCGCAACCGCGTTCGGGGGAGCGCTCGGCCGGGTCTAGACGGCGGCGAATCCCTTTTCGAGGTCGGCGATGATGTCGTCGATGTGTTCGATGCCGACGCTGAGTCGGATGAGGCCTGGTGAGACGCCCGCTGTCGCCTGCTCGTCTTCGGTGAGCTGGGAGTGGGTGGTCGACGCCGGGTGAATCACCAGACTGCGGACATCGCCGATGTTGGCGACGTGGCTGTGCAACTCGAGCGCTTCGACGAAGGCTTTCCCGGCGTCGAGACCACCCGTGAGAACGAACGACGGAATGGCGCCGTAGCCCCTGCCGCCGAAGAGTTCGGTAGCCCGCTCGTGCCAGGGGCTGTCGGGCAGGCCGGCGTAGTTGACCGATTCGACCTCGTCGCGGCCGGAGAGGTACTCGGCGACCTTCTGGGCGTTCTCGACGTGACGTTCCATCCGCAGGCTGAGGGTCTCGAGGCCTTGGAGGAACATGAAGGAGTTGAACGGTGTGGTGGCGGCGCCGAGGTCACGCAGGATCTGGACGCGGGCCTTGATGATGAAGGCACCATGCCCGAGGGCAGGCCAGTAGGCGAGGCCGTGGTAGCTCGGGTCGGGCTCGGTGAAGTTCGGGAATTTGCCGTTGCCGAAGTCGAACGTGCCGCCGTCGATGATTACGCCGCCGATCGAGGTGCCGTGGCCGCCGATGTATTTGGTGGCGGAGTGCACGACGATGTCGGCGCCGTGCTCGATCGGGCGGCAGAGGTACGGGCTGGCGGCGGTGTTGTCGACGATGAGCGGTAGGCCGTGCTGGTGCGCGATGCCGGCGATACCCGCGATGTCGATGACGTTGTTCTTCGGGTTGGGGAGGGTCTCGCCGAAGAAGGCCTTGGTGTTGTCCTGCACTGCCGCCGACCAGGCATCGAGGTCGTCGGGATCGTCGATGAACGAGACGGTGATGCCCATTTTGGGGAGGGTGTAGTGGAGCAGGTTGAAGGTGCCGCCGTAGAGGGCGGCGGAGGCGACGATGTGGTCGCCGGACTCGCAGATCGTCAAGATCGCAAGCGTCTCGGCAGCCTGACCGGAGGAGACGGCGAGGGCGCCGGGAATACCGACGGCGGTCTCGGTGCCGCCTTCGAGGGCCGACATCCGGGCCTCGAAGACGCCCTGGGTCGGGTTCATGATCCGGGTGTAGATGTTGCCCATCTCGGCGAGGGCGAAGAGGTTCGCTGCGTGCTCAGTGCTGTTGAACGTGAACGACGTCGTTTGGTAGATCGGCACGGCTCGGGCGTTGGTGGCGCCATCGGGCTCCTGTCCGGCGTGGATCTGGGCGGTCTCGAACTTCCAGGTATCGGGCATGGCNGAGACGGTATCCAGNNAAAGGTGACACANCCACTCGGATTTACAGTACTTTTCTNNNANATTGTCTGCCAGNGGCTAANTNGNTGNCTCGGGATCGNNGCNGGTGTCGCCGCAAGTGGCTCTCCGGCGGGCAGCATGGTCCGATGGTCCGAAGGAACGTTGTCGCGATCGCTGCGGTCGTCATCGTCGTGTCCGTCACCACGATCGTCGTCGCTGGGCTGATCGCCGATCGCGCAGCCGAGGCCCCAGCGTCGACCACCACCACGACCTCGTCCACCACCTCCACAACCACGACAACGACGACGACAACGACCACCACCTCAACAACCACGACCGTTCGACCTGACGTCGAGCGAATCGCGATGGAACTCGATCGACTCGGACTCGAAGGCCAGGTACGAGAGGTGCTGATGTTTGGCGCCGGCGGTCCCGAGGTTGAGCTTCGGATCGCAGAGGAACTCGGCACGACGTGTGTCGGAGGCGTCTTCGTGGCCGGCACTGCCGGCAATTGGTCACCGAGAGGCTCGATCGACGCCGCAACCGATGCCGTCACGGCGATTGCGACNGCATCGGCCGCCTGCCCGACACCGCCGCTCATCGCGACCGACGCCGAGGCCGGTAGCCGCGTGCTGAAGGTGCCGGTGACGCCGTTGCCGAGCCCAGCCACGCTCGAGACCAATCACCTGGCCGATCCCGGCACCACCTCGATCGCCCTGGCTCCAGCCGTCGAAGCCTTCGCCACTGAATTGGCATCGATTGGCGTGCACGTCAACTTTGGTGTTGTTGCCGATGTCGACGTGGTGCCTGGCACCTACATGGACCGCCAGGGACGCTCGTTCGGTGCCGACCCGGCGGTCGTCGCTGCGATCACCGGCACGATGGTCGAAGGTCACTGTGCCGCTGGTGTCGCCGCCGCGCTCAAGCACTTCCCCAACCAGGGGTCGACGGTGGAGGACCCTCATCGACTCGACTCGTTCTCGATCAGTGATCCCGACGCCTGGGCCTCGTTCGGTGCACTGCCCTACATCGAGACCAGGGCGCCTCTGGTGATGACCGGTCACATCCGCTACGAGGGCGTCGATAACGGCACTCCGGCCAGCCTCTCCGGCGTGATCACCTCGTGGCTTCGCGCCGACCTCGCGTACGACGGTGTCATCGTCACCGACGACATGCACGTCATGCGAGGGGTCGGCAGCGACCTCACCCCGGCTCAACGAGCGATCGCCGCACTTCGTGCGGGTGCCGATCTCGCACTCTTCGTTGGGGTCGATGATGCGGCAGACATCGTCGCTGGGCTCGTCGCCGAAGCCAGTGTCGACGCTGCGTTCGCCGATCGGATTGCTGAATCAGCCGCTCGTGTACTTCGGCTGAAGGGCGCCCTCGGCCTCATCCCCGGCGCATCGGCGACCTGGTTCGACTGGTGTGGAGCGCCCGGCGCGTCCGACTGAAACTCGGCGGCTCTACGGAGGGCCGCCAAGAAATTCCGAGGGTGTACGGTTCGCAGCGTTCATCGCCACAGGAGGCAGGGTCATGGGTTCGTTGGACGGCAAGGTTGCACTGGTCACAGGCTCGTCGAGTGGCATCGGTGAGGCGTCGGCTCATGCCCTCGCCGCCGAGGGGGCGAACGTCGTCGTGAACTCGTCGTCGTCGGTCGAGGCCGGTCAGGCTGTCGCATCGGCGCTGGCGACCGACGGGCACTACATCCAGGGCGACATCTCCGACGAGACACAGTGTCAGGCGCTCGTCGAGGGCACGATCGAACGTTTCGGCAGACTCGACATCCTCGTCAACAACGCCGGCTGGACTACCCGGGTCGATCACGCCGATCACGCTGCGCTCACCAACGAGATCCTCTTCAAGACGATCGAGGTCAATGTCTACGGCACCTGGTGGATGTGCAAGGCCGCGATGCCGCACCTGAAGAAAACCGAGGGTTGCATCGTCAACGTCACCTCNATCGCCGGTCTGCGGCCGATGGGNTCGTCACTTGCGTACGGCATGGCCAAAGCCGCGCTCAACGCACTCACCGAGGACCTGGCCAAGTTCCACGGTCCGGTCCGGTGCAACGCCGTCGCCCCCGGCTTGGTCGCCACGCCATGGACCTCCGAGTGGGGTGACCTCCACACGAGCATCGCCGCGATCTCGCCGGCCGGGCGGTCGGCAACGCCAGAAGATTGTGCAATGGCCGTGATGGCGTGCGTGACCAACACCTACATGAGNGGCACGATTCTCAAGGTCGANGGCGGCACGACCCTGGCGCTCTGAGCACTCAGCGGTGGATCATCGCTCCGCAGCGAGGGCGAGCGCGGCGAGGGTGGCCTCCATGGTCTCCCGGTTCCGTGCGTCTCGGTCCTCGATCCCCGACATCTTCGGACTCATCGCCTTGACCTTCTCGGGCCGCAGGTCGAGCGTGTGCTCGGTGACCCGTGTGCCGCCGTCGATCGGCTCGAACTCGTAGCGCCACTTCGAGAAGACGAAGTCGCCGACCTTGGCGTCGAAGGCGAAAACCTGTCCGCGTTCGGCTTCGGTAATGCGGCCCTCGGTCTGCCACTCGAACTCACCGTTGACATTCTCGCCGACCCACTCGGCCCCAACGACCGGGTTGTCGAATCCGTCCTTCCACGTGCACGCCGTGTTCTCGGGCGACCACTCACCCATCCGGGTGATGTCGGCGATCAGGTCGTAGATCGCGCCGGAATCGGCGGCGATGTCTCGGGTCACGGAAACGGTCCATTCGCTCATCGTCGGGACCGTAGCCGTCCGGGACTCGAGGGTGTGAGGCGTGCACCGCCGTCACCTCGATCCAGCGTGTGGCGAGCGAGGCGCCGACCCCGGACGCGGAGACGGAAGCGGCGGGGCCGCTTCCGTCTCGAGGTTGGGGGTGGGTTGGTTGGTTTGGTTGGTGTTTAGATGCCAGGGCTGGGCGGACCGATGGGGCCGATGGGGCCGATGGGACCGATGGGGCCGATGGGGCCGAGGTCATCGGGCAGCGGGAGCGGGTCGATGAGGTTGTCCGGGAGCACCAGGCCGAAGTCCCAGCCGAAGCCGTTGCTGTTGCCGTCGTCGTCGTTCTCGGTCTCATCGGACTCGTCGGTATCGGCCTCAGCCTCAGTCTCGTCAGCGGCCTCGACCTCTGCCTCGTCGG
>FUFK010066482.1_pt1 | contig 24035 bp, 24 predicted proteins | sample 1021851 | NCBI WGS metagenome assembly FUFK01 (sample SAMEA51879418, study PRJEB19060) | metagenome | reverse complement strand
CCGAATGACTTGAAAAGAACCGCAGTGAGGGTTCTGTTCATCGCTTTGCACATAATGAAAGTCAGGATTAGTCCAGCTGCTCCCACCATAGAGCCAGCAATAATCAGGACATTGTTTCCTATCACAAAACCAGTGAAAGCTGCGGCAATTCCTGACATTGAGTTTAGAAGGCTTACAACAACTGGCATGTCCGCGCCCCCAATTGGGATAACAAATAGTACGCCGAGTAAACAAGACAGGCCGACTAGTGAATAGATGTAGTCGTAATTCTCCGGTTCTTGGATTGTTAATCCAATCAGAGAAACGCAACCAATCAAAATNACGCCCTTGACAAAATTCAGCCATGGAGGGCCCCAAGTAGGGAAACTGACCCATTTCCTCCGACCTCTATCGTCCTTTTTTGTGAGAGGGATGTAGAAGCCTCCCCTGAGTTTCCCCATAGCCATGAGGCTTCCCGTAAGTGTAACCCAACCTACGATTCCGGAAAGTCCTATTGCGATCCATGTGGCGTAAAGCTCTACGCCTGCATCTGGAATATCCCCCTCCTGTAGTCGCTTGAGTATTTCTGAAAGGCCCACGAGTGCAGATGCCCCCCCGCCGAACCCGTTGAATAGGGCGACAAGTTCTGGCATCTCAGTCATCTCAACCGTAGTCGCCATGATGTATCCGATTATGGTACCAAGAACTAGCCCGGCTGCTATCAACTCGAATCCGATAATTCCCTCAGTATACATCTTTACCAGTGTAACAAGAACTGCAAGAAGCATTCCATAAGCGCCAAGACGGTTACCTTGGGGGGCAGTCTTGGGACTAGAAAGACGCTTTATACCAATAATGAAGAGGGCTGCCGACACGAGGTAACCTATGTCCCAGACAACCGAGTCGACCATCAATTGCCACCTCTCTTCTTTCCGGCAATCATCTCGAGCATCTTGTTAGTTACCATGAACCCTCCCACTACGTTGATCGTAGCCATGACCAAAGCGATGAATGCCAACCAGGAGGCACTGCCTGGATTTCCATTGTTGAATTCGACATTCGACAGTATCAACGCACCTACGATAGTGATGCCAGAAATGGCATTGGCCCCAGACATAAGTGGCGTATGTAGAGTAGGGGGGACTTTGCTAATCAACTCGAAACCGAGGAATATTGCTAGTACGAATACAGTAATACTAGCTACCAGAGTAGCGGTTGTGAGCATTACTTAACCACCTCCATGAGTCGGCTCTGTTTGTGGTGAATCTCACCCTGGTGGCACAATAGAACCCCACCCATTCCCGGAACGTAGAACTCGTCGCCTTCCGGTGCACCGACTAGAATGGCGTCATCGAGGTCAATGGAGATTGACTCTTGACTGACAAGTGTGGACAGGAACGTGACCATATTGTTGGAATATAGCATACTTGCAGTAGTTGACAGTTCTCCAGGGAGATTCGTCGTTCCAACAATAGTTACGCCGTTTTCCGTGATGAATACCTCACCCCGCTTAGTCAGCTCACAGTTCCCTCCGACATCAGCATTCATGTCTACTACAACAGATCCTGACTTGAAAGTAGATATTGCAGAAGCCGGAACTGTGATTGGTGCGGGCCTACCAAAAATCCTAGCCGTCGTGATGACTACATCGGCATCTCTGGCCACCTCGCACACGGTATCGTTCACCTTCTGTATAAACTCCGGAGTAAGTGGCTTAGCATAACCAGATTCGTCTTCAAAGTCGTCCATTCCATCAACTTCGATGAAACGGCCCCCTACAGATTCAATCTGTTCTGCAGCAGATTTTCTCACATCCGAAGCATAGACAATGGCCCCTAATCTCTTGGCAGTGGCTATTGCCTGTAGGCCGGCCACACCAGAACCCATGATGACGAACTTGGAAGGCCTGACTGTACCAGCACTGGTAGTCATCATTGGTATCCCCCTTGGAACATGGGCTGCTCCGAGCAAAACAGCCTTGTAACCAGCGAGATTGTCTTGACTGGAATTAACATCCATTGCTTGGGCCCTGGAGAGCCGCCGTGGAATCATGTCCATACTAATTAGGGTGATTTTCTTTTCAATAGCCTGTTTAAGCATGCTAGGATTTCGGAAAGGATCTGAAATGCAGACATATATCTGACCTTCTTTGGCATTTGAAAGGTCAGGAGTTGATATTGAAACTACTATTTCAGATTCAAGGACTGAGGTTTTGTCGGATACTGTGAATCCCGCAGATTGGTATTCATTGTCGCTATAGTGCGATATTACACCGGCCCCAGATTCTACAGTTAATTCGAAACCTAACTTATTCAGTTTCTTGTATGAATTAGGAATCAGTGAAACACGATTCTCACCATCTGGCTCCTTTAGCACGCCAAGTCTCATTTTGTCACCCGATATAGTAAATCGTCCAATTGAGGGATGTTATTGAAGCCGTCGGATAGAAACTTTCTCAAATTAATTAGCCAAAAATAATCAGATATCCTATTCCAAATACTGCAATGTCGCATATAGCGTGCGAGAACCAACAAACCCAAACAGATCTGTATCGGACATAAAGCCAAGACCAAAATATAGCTGCTGATAAAAGTCCGATGCAAGCCATTACTGTTTGCCACCAAAAAAACCCGAAAAAGTGCAGTGCAACAGCATGGTGAAGAGTAAAGAGAGTGGCTGAGAGGACAATTCCTCTGGCCTCGTTTCCGAGAAGTTCTACTGACTTTATTGTCACAAACCACCTGAAAACATACTCTTCAAGTAGACTGTTGAGGAATATCCAATAAATCATACCTGCAAGGTATACTCGGAATTCCGTGAGACCCGTGCTGTCCAGTTCGGAGTTTATCGAATTCGTGTCTAAAGTATCACCGAATATAAGCCACATTACAATGATGATTATGGACATAAGGATTGCTGAAATTCCCCCAACAACCAGCCCATCTCTGGACGGGAGTGACCAAGAAGGGGGGTTTTTCTCTACTATTAGATACCAATATGCAGGTGCCAGAAGGAGCCAAAGCTTGCATATGATGAAAAATATCTGAGAAGCGAACTCATCATCGTTATAGCTTAACGTGAATATTATCGAAATTGTAGGAACGAAGGAAACCAGAGTCAGTGGAATTACGGAATTATGTATACCAGCCACATTTGAAAATATGACCTCTGGTGAATATAGTTGGTCACGGATTTGAACTATTCTTCTCCAAAGTGCTAAGACTGTAATCATTGGCCGGCTGACATGGCAAACGGAGCAAGGAAGGTCGCAGTTATAGGAGCAGGAAATGTAGGGGCAACTTGTGCTTTCGTTCTAGCAGAAAGGAAGGTTGGAGAGGTAGTCCTACTGGATATCTATGAAGGATTTGCCAAGGGCAAGGCACTCGATATGAGCCAAGGAGGAGGGGTACTAAATTACGATGGCCGCGTAACAGGAACGAAGGACTATGCAGGTATTTCTGATTCTGATGTGGTTGTAGTAACTTCTGGATTTCCTAGGCAACCCGGGATGACAAGGGAGGATCTGATTGAAAAGAATGCAGACATAATCTCACAGGTAGGTGAAGGCATAAAGCGGCACGCTCCCAATTCGATTGTTGTGATGGTGACGAATCCTTTGGATCTTATGACCTACCATATGCAGAAAGTAACTGGATTTGAACATTGTAGAGTAGTAGGCCAAGCAGGAATATTGGACAGTGCGAGAATGACGCACTTCATCGCACAGGCTGTAGGATGCAGTAATGAGGATGTGCAGGCAATGGTTCTGGGCGGTCATGGAGATACAATGGTCCCACTTCCAAGATACACAACGGTAAACGGAATCCCAGTGAGTCAGCTGCTAACCGAAGAGGAAGTAGAGGCGATCTGCCAAAGGACGGCCAATGGTGGGGGAGAAATTGTGAAGTTACTGGAGAAGGGCAGTGCATTCTACGCTCCGGGAAGCGCGGCGGGAATAATGGCTGAAGCAATTCTCGAAGATAGGAAAAGGGTTCTCCCATGTAGCACTTACCTCTCGGGAGAATATGGNATGGAGGACATATACATCGGAGTACCAGTAGTTCTCGGCAGAAATGGAGTAGAGAGGATCATAGAGCTCGAACTATCTGAGGAGGAGTTGGATAGTCTACAGGGTTCCGGTTCTTTCTACAAAGAGCAACTTTCTGAAATACTGGGATATTGAGAATACGAGGTCGAAACCATTGACGAAAGAGTATGTCCATCTTGAAAATGATGGAAAGATTCTCCTCGTTGATGAAAATGGGAATGGCCCAAGGATCCCACAAATGGGTAGGATAAAATTCGATAGTTCTGAAACAATAAGACTTCCCACGATAGATGAAGCAGAATCAATGGGTATTACTTGGAATGAAAGAAGAGTTAACAGAATTAGATTAGGAGGGGTAGACTCTACCGTAGTATACGGAATGCCTGAAATCCCATGGCCTGAGAAGTGGGCTTGGAAGGATGCTGTAATCAGTGACAACGCTGTACATCCTGTTGCAAGGGAGTCGGTCTACAGGACAATACACAGGGTTGTCAGTAAAGTTGTAATTACCAATTCCAGAGATGAGGTCCTGTTGGCCAAGGTTTCGAGAGGATTTTTCACTGGTTGTTGGACGCTGCCTGGGGGATTCGTCGACTATGGCGAGCACCCCCGTGAAGCAGCTGTGAGAGAAGCCCTAGAAGAGCTCGGTGTGGTAATTGAAATACCAGACCCGCTGAACAAGCAAGAAAAAAACAAAAATTCTGGAGGAGCAATCATCCAATCAAAAATCTTCAATGATGAAGGGATAAATTGGGTTTCATTTACTTACAAGTGTGAGAATGACTTGCAAGGACAAAAAATATCTCCAAAGGATGACGAAATAGAAGAAGCCAGATGGTTCCCCAAAGAAGAAGCCATCAGAGTAGCAGTTTCGGAATTTGATATTGACGCCATAAATAGGCATTTGCACTAGTTTCACACATAGCCTGAATTAGAAATATGCATGTGGTGGGCCTGCCTGGATTCGAACCAGGGTCTATTGCTCCCAAAGCAACAAGCATAGACCAGACTAACCCACAGGCCCCTTAACTTAAAGCGCACTAGTTGTGGTCATGAACTTTGCTAGACCCATCGCCATGAGTCATTACTGGATCTAATTAAGATTCCCTCCAATTCTGCGCCTCCAATTATGGATTCCCATGATTCTGCATCGAGACCAGCGCTGTCCAATTCTCTTCTAATGGCGTCTATTCGTAAAACTCCCTGTTCATCGGTCGCACTACGCAATGTAACACTGATCCTTTCTCTGATGCTAACGGGACCTTGCTTTCTTTTTTCTTCAATGGCGGACTTGGATTTGAGTCTTGATGACAGCTCCTTTGCGAGTTCTTTTGGAAGATTTGCATCAGAAACGGCATTCGCCAGGGATCTTGAGTCTGAGAACTNTTGTACTATAGTCACTTCATTAGAGCCGCATATTGTACATTTTGCATTATTCCCCTTTTTATGTCCGAAGGAATGACCGCACTTACACCTGACCAGATACCAATCGAGTCCCATATAGGTTGAATTAATCCAAGGTTCATCACCTTGTCGTTACAAAGATAACAAACATCTACGCAGGCCGACACGAAAATATGCCGAGAAGCGTAATAGCGGCTGCGATTTCATGTTCAATCGCGATGATATCAGTAGTAATCATGATACTTGAGGGAACTATAACGCCTGAAGCCTGGGCACTGCTACTAATTACGCCTATTCCTGTTGCCGTATCAATAACCACAAATCATAACTCGGTTGAAGAAGAATCTGATTCTTTGGGAGAGTGGGACGAAGGTAACGAAGAAGAAGCAGATGGCAATGTGGGCGATCCTGCTGATGCTGGTTTCGACGTTCCTGTACTTTGATTAAGAGAGCCGGAGAGTCTCTAGGTTTGCAGGCGCATATGTCTGTACCTTGAACTTCTCGCGAAGACCCATCCTGAAGGCATTGCAGGTCTGGGGATCGCCATGATGGCAGATGATCTTCCTTGGTGTTGGATTTAGAGCCGAAACATAGTCCATAAGTTGGTTCCTATCAGAATGACCGCTGAATCCGTCAATTATCACCATGTTGCAATTAACGTCGAGCATCAGTGTCTGTCCTTTGTCCATCAACGGAACGTGGGAGTGACCCTCCTGTAGCCTCCTTCCAAGGGTTCCAGAGGCCTGATAGCCTACGAAGCATAGGGTGTTTCCGGGCTCTGGTGCCCAGTACTTCAGATACTCGATGATGGGTCCGCCAGTCATCATACCACTGGTAGCTAGAACTATGCAAGGGCTTGGATCAAGGAGGATGGTCTCACGCATCTCCCTAGAGTCGACCTGTCTAAACCAAGAGGAGTTGAAAGGATTCTCATCCCCACCTCTAAGCATGCTTTTCTTGAGCTCCCTATTGAGGAAGTTGGGATGACTTGAATGGATCGCGCTTGCCTCGCTAATCATTCCGTCGAGCCAAACAGTGACAGGTGGCACACGTCCTGACTTGAATAACTCATCAATTGCTAGCATTACCTCTTGTGATCGCCCAACTGCGAAAACGGGGCAGAAGATCTTTCCCTTCCTACTAAGGGTATCGGAAACGAGATCCTGGAGCTCCTGACTAGCTTGGTGCCTTGTGGGCTGTATGCTCTGCGGCCCTCCATATGTAGACTCGATTACGAGTGTGTCAACTTTGGGAAATCTTACCGTAGCCGCATCGAAGAGCCAGGATTTCTCGTACTTTATGTCGCCTGAAAATAAAAGTCTGTGCTCGGACTTTCCCTCGCCTATTTGCATGTAAACGCTAGATGAGCCTAAAATGTGGCCTGCATTTTCCATTGTCATTTTAATGTCTGGAGCGATGTCCGTTTTGTCTCCCCAATTCACATCTACTACGTGCTTGATGCACTCCTGTATGTCGGCCTTGGAATATGGGGGTTCGTTACCCTCTGCTTGTGAGACCTTGATGTAATCAATTTGGAGAAGGGTCATGAGATCTCTCGTCGGGGGCGTGCAATACACGGGTCCCTTGTATCCATACCTGAAAAGAACGGGGAGCATTCCTATGTGATCCACGTGAGCATGGGTGATGACTACGGCATCTAGATTGTCCAGTGGTAGAAGTTCTGGTGCCGAGAAGAACGGCTGAACCTCGCTCTGATTATTGGTAGGTTTTGCTCCAACATCTACCAGGACTTTGGACTCGTTAGTCGTGACCAAGTGCATTGCTCTCCCGACTTCTCGATATGATCCNANNGCNGNGACTCTNACCCANGNCTCNCCNGGNCTNTGNNGNCGATATATCCGTGTNCCGAATTTTCTTCANCAANGAGCTTCNTGTCNTCNGCNNNCTCNTTNCNGTANCGNCNGATNTCGTGNTGNGTTCTGCTNTCTCTNGCAGGNGCNCGNTCTACTTTTACAAGCCAGCCTATTTCATCTCTCAATGCGTTAACGTGGGAGCCTTTCGGACCCACGGCCGATGACGGATCATCGCATTCCAGAATAACCTCAGATAGTGCTGGATCAAGCCACGTATTTCTGACCATTGCCTCGGCAGGGATTATCCTATTGACAGCGTCGTGAACTTCCTGCTCGTCAGATAGTATTTCTGGATGGGGCCTAATAACAACCCTACGCTTCACGGTTTTGGCAATTCTTACGGTCAGGCTCTCACCACCTCCTGAGAATTCCTTGGGCTGCTTTGTGATGATTGCGATAGAACCAGCTTCCAGGGTTACTTCGTGATCTATACCATCGGGTATAATCTTGGAAATCTTCTTCTTTATATCGGGCAGAGTCAAGCGCATAATATCCCTCATGTCATGAAACCTAGGCAATTGCTGCTCTAGGTCGGGAATGTAATCAGATAGTCGAAAGGAGAGTAGTCACTTCCTCTTCGGACAGTTGTGTGAATCCAGTTTGGTTGGTGATGTATGCCAAGTCCATTCCATTGCCACTCGCGGCGTCTCTCTGGGCTGATGCTAGAAGTGCCTTAGCAGCTAATGATAGTGCTTGATCCTTGGACATGTCTGTCTTGAATTGGTCTTCGAGAACACCGTACATGTAAGGGCTTCCAGAGCCAGTTGCACAGTATGTGTCTGGAATAGAGCCGCCGGCGGAATCGATACTGTATACGCTAGGGCCTGAGGGATCTACTCCTACTATCAGTAGCTGTACATAGTGTGGCCTTCCAGATAGGATATTGGCAGTGAATGTGGCCGCTCCTTTTACTGTCATAGGCATGTCCCTCTTCAGTTCGAAGAGCTTCAATTCAGCGGCTAGAACACGGGAAAGTGACTGGGCATGGCCAACCAGTCCGGCTGTGGTTAGAGCAATATTATCAGAGATTCGGAAGAGCTTCTGAACAGACTTGTTAGCTATGAAGTGACCCATGGTAGCCCTATGGTCAGCCCCTACGACAACCCCTCCATCATAAGTAATCCCAACGGTACTTGTACCGGTCTTTATCGCGCTAGAAGTCGCATCCATAGTAATCACCGGCGGAGTTGCCAGTAATATTCACTAGAATCGACCCCTTATCAATGCGACGGGAGCCGGCCTTGCCAAATTACAAAAATTTTCGAAATATCCGTGGCTCGTTTTCAGAAGATATCAAGGGTACAAAGTATGTCGGCAAATTGTGCCCGGACATGAAGGGGGCCCCAAGTGGGTAGAGATGCCGAGCGTAGCGGACCAAGGAGTGAGCATCATTGATCCAGGCGAGCCATACCACGATCTGGGTATGAGGTTCCCAGATGCCCCAGTACCTAGGTTAGATGGAGACGTCATTATTCATAGAGCAGTTCTGGAAGATGTTACTGGAATTTCACAACTAATGGATTGGGTGTCTGATGGAGACATTGTAATTATCGAGTTGTCAGATCTGATGTCTAGGGACATGGAACTACAACTAGCAGTCGGCAAAATCCAAGATTTTGTCGAGGACGACGTAAATGGCCAAGTGGTTAGACTTGGAAACACCAGACTCCTACTGCTCCCTCCAACTTTTGATAGTGCCAGGGTGAACTGAGAAATGCAGAGCAAGGTAGATGCACCATGTCCCCAATGTCACGAGGACGGCGCATTATCGATGCTGGCAATGAGTTCCGAAATTCCATACTTCGGAGAGCATACACAAATAACAGTAATTTGTGCATCATGCGGATGGAAGCATACGGACTTCATCCCCTCCGACGGTGAGAAGCCCGGTTACACATCTTTAGTCGTAGATAATCCAGAAAAAATTTCGGCAAGAGTGGTCCGATCGTCATCCGGCACTATCAGGATACCGGACCTAGATTTGGAGGTCTCACCCGGCGGTTCCTCCAGCGGATTTGTATCAAATATTGAAGGGGTGATAAGTAGATTCGAAGATGCTGTAGGCTCTGTGATGAGAGGAAACTCAGATGATGACAAGGTACTAATCGCATCTATGGAACTGTTGGAAGGGCTGAGAAAGATGAAAGATGGAAGTTCTCGTTTTCTTATCGAGCTTCTAGACCCAAGGGGTAGGAGCCAGATTATTCACAGTGATGCAATCATTAGGGAGCTATTGGAAGTTGAGAAGCAGTCTTTGGACATGGGGCCAGAGGTTCCAGTTTTCGACATTCGCTAAATCGCATCTGGAGCGAGGAATTCTGCTACAGCATCTTCCATTTGATCTCTTTTTTGCTTAAGTTCGATGAGCCAGTCTGTGGCCCTGTCAATACAAATTTGCTTCACTTCCCCGGCTAGCATCCTGCCGCTTTCATATTCAGACTTGACCTCCGCTAGGGCTGTATCGTCATTTTCGAAGAAGAATTGCAGATACTGGTATGCTACGTCCTTTGAGACATCCCCGCCTAGTCTTCTGTGCTCTTCCACCGTGGGCTGACCTCCACTGATCGCCCGCTTCACCTTCCTCTCCATGGATTCAATTTCGTCATCCATGAATATCGTACTCTCGGGTTTAGATGAGGACATCTTATCGCCAGTCATCCCTACAGCGAATCTGTGGTAAGTGGAACAAGGGGGCATTAGCCCTAGGCCACCCAAATCCCTCTCTATTTGGAGCAACATTATCCTAATTCTGGAGCGATCCCCCATTGTTGCGCCGGGAATCTCGATTATTCCATGCTTGGGGTTAGACTTGATATCGGAAAATCCTAGTTCAGCGATTGAGTCAACAATGTTTCCAACGAGCTTTGCCCTAGAATCCATATCTATTCTACCAGTTTGGGAAACTCCCATTTCTGCCAGATTGTCTTCCTGGACTGAAAGAGCGACGGTGAGCCCCCCAGACTTCCTCTTCTTCACATTAAACCAGTTNGTCTTCTGNGTTATNTCTCTGGTCANTCTNAGNTGNGGNTCTTGGTCAACCCCTACTGGTACAACTATTGGCCTTAGCCCTCCAAAGTCATCCAATTGAGGATGTACAATATCTCCAACCTGTACAAGTGGCGCCTGGACGTGAGCCAGATTTGTATCTCCACCGAATCCGTATATTGCGTCTAATTCTGATAGGTTAGTACGTTTACCTAGAGTGAATGCCAGTCTCTGAACTTCAGGCCTAGAGCTCTGGAAGTATACGTTAGTCTTGTCCGCGTCCAAGCCCAATGCAGCATAATTCAACACGTACTCCCGTAACGCCGTCTCTCTTCCCTTAGGGAGGGAGGTTCCTCTAGTCGCGAGTGCCTCAAGGTCGGCAACGGCAACGGTTACGTCGGCACCCTGGTCCTGGAACCAGCGAACCTGCTCTATGACCATGCTATGCCCAAGATGCATCCGACCGCTGGGCATTAGGCCGGTAAGAACTCCGAATGGATCCCCCTTGGTTATCGATTCAGTAATCACGTCCAAATCCCTGTGTGCAAATACTATTCCTCGTCTGTGAAGCATCCCTGGGTTCGGCATGGACCCGAGGTTCATTGGAGTCAAGCCGAATTGCTCGATCATTCTATCGTAGTCGGTAGATTGCTCAGAGGACCAAGGATCAATGTTACCTCCCCCTACCATGAATTGCGGCTTGTATTGCACCCAATCAAGGCATCGCTAGATTTTACTCTAAGAACTACGGACAGTTAGAACGAATAGGGAACTCGGTTACGGATATTCATGGCTAATATCCATTGCTTCGGAGTGGGGCTTGTCGGTTCCTATGTTGCAGAAAAGTTAGCCAAGTCAGGCCACACCGTCCACGCTTACGACCCACAACCGTTCCGTGTTTTCGGAATTCCCGGTGTGGAGGTTCATCACCTTGAGAAGGATAAGAATCCAATAGATTTGATGTTAGATATGATTGTACACAATGAGGGTTTCGAATTCAATCCTATTCAGGACATCGTAGTAAACATGCTACCGGGAGACATAGGACATTCAAGCACAACGGCTCTCGCGGAGCTCCCCTGGAGAACAGTGGATCTCAGTTTCAGCCAGTTTACTCCAGACAGAGATGATGATAAGGCCAAAGAATACGGTGCAAGGATTCTTTGGGATACAGGGATAGCACCTGGTCTTTCAAACATGCTTCTTTCCATGGCATACGATGTAATGGGCCCATTAGAGAAAGGCGAAGTCCGAGTTGGTGGAAACCCAGCCAGACCTACGGGAGGTTGGAATTACATGGCCCCATTTTCTCCTATAGATGTGATTGCTGAATATACAAGGCCGGCTAGAGTGATTAGGAGCTCAGAACCGGTCACATTGCCTGCATTATCGGAGAGGCATGAGATCGAGGTCAATGAGAAAGGAACCATGGAGGCATTTCTCACCGACGGATTGAGGAGCGTGCTGAACACTATACCTGCAGAAGAACTTTCAGAATACACAGTCAGGTGGCCAGGGCACATTCAGATGTTCATCGATGAAACTGAGAATACAGAAATTGATGTTGAGAGGATTACTGCAGAATGGCAGTATAACGAAAAGACTCCCGAGTTTACATGGATGGAAGTATTTGCCCTAGGAAGAGATGGCACGAGCATGAGGTGGACTGTTCAAGATCACGGTAGCGATGATGGCCACTCAATGGCGCGGTCAACCGGATTAGTAACGATATGCTGCGTAGAGGAGTGGTTGAATAATCCAGAAATGCTTCCACCTGGAGTTCACCCCCCCGAAGCAATGTCCTCCGAGTCTGTAAGAAGAATCGTTAGCAAGATGATTGAAGAGGGAGTGGAGATCCAAGGCCCTATCATCACTCGTCCTGATCAGTAGACATCATACTGACGTCTTTTTTCACTAGGAAGTATATGGATGCAGGCACTGCAATAATCATCGATACAGCGAATGCGGGGATAATCCAGCTAATTCCCTCCTTCTCCGGCCTTTCTACTAGCCAAGTAAAAGAGAGGATGGATTCAGGAAAGTCTTGTGTCCATCTGAATAGATTGGATGTGTGATGACCTACTATCGTTACACCATGATGTAGACCATTGAACGTACTCATAGGAGTCGTCTCGATTGTATCGGCTGGGCCATCTAGTTCTATCGTGATATTTGTTCCCGGAGCCTGGGTCAGAAACATACCCGTTTCAGTCGGCCTCCAACCGATTGAAAGGTCTCTCAAATCTAGTGGGATTTGAGGAATCTTAGCACCGCTTGAGTCTGAAACAGATAAGACATCCTGTTCGAACTGAAGCCTGATTGTTCCCGGGACGTTCCACCTTACCGAAGGTAGGGATGTCGAAGTTAGAACTGATCCATCTGAGATCACTGAAGTGGACCGTCCGGATATTCCGTGAAAATGCCATTCACCCCATGTGGTGAACCAGACCTGCTGATTCTCTAACCAGGATATGACCTCTGCATCATCCCTTACGCGGAAGTCTCCAACCCTTGCCCTCCAGTAAACAGAGACTAGCGAGTCCGCCTCTGCCGACTCAAGTAACTCTATGTCGGCAACTCCTTTTTCCAGACTACCACCATTTCTCACCATAGAAACAAGCCCTTCTGGGACTTCTTCCAAAGAGTCTCCGACGATTACGAATCCGGATTCTACCAGCGAGTCAACTGTATCCTGATCGAGCACTTTGGCCTCAATTCCGAATGAAACAGGATCACTGCCCCACTTTGAGGAGTCGGTTAGTCCAGCGAGATAATCCCTACATCCAGAAATTACCCAGTTTTCCTCTATGGTATCCACACCCTCAAACCCGTGGCACCCAAATTCATCCCCGTGTTCCAATCTCTCAGGGCCAATTACGTTCGTTAGCCAAGTATCAGTCCCCCATTCCCCGACAGCAGATGGCGCAACAATTGGCGAGAGTAGGATCAGTCCCAGTGAAAGGGCCCAGCATCTGCTATGCATGGTACTAACCAGACATTATGACACTTCAACATTTCAACTGTAAAGTATGAAACTGAGTACTTGGTGCCGTTGATGTGGGCCTGTCTGAGACATCTATGAAGAATATTAGCTCCTGGGTGCAGTTGGAGGGTACGGGACAGGCCTTCTCCACCCCACTAATCTACAGGTTCCTGGAAAAGTATGTTCCCGCCATCCTGAGAAGCATGACAAATGTCCACATAAGGGGGGCTCACAAGGTCCCATTGGAAGGTCCAGCAATATTCTGTGGTAACCCCCTTGGTAATCTTGATCCATTCATCAAGATTCTGGCGTCTCAGAGGCCTATTCATTTCTTGGCGAAAGAGGGTCACTTTGACAAGCAACCAAATCGATTTGTAATGATCTCAACGGGTCAAATTGAGACCTTCAGAGGTTCAGGTTCTAGGGATACTCTAGCCAGAGCGGTAGATGTAATAGAGAGTGGCTGTTGTCTGGGAATATTTCCCGAGGGAACAAGGTCGAGACGGACAGAAGCACCTTTACTACAGCCCTCGAAAACTGGTTTTGCAAGGCTAGCAGCACTCTTTCCAGACGTGCCAATTGTTCCTGTAACTCTGTCCATTGGAGCTAGAGATTTCATGCCTCCCGGAACAAAACTGCCCAAGCCATGGAAGAGGATCGATTTGATTGTGGACGACCCGATAACGTTCTCAGAATGGGCAGCGCATTCGGATGGCGGGTCAATAGATGACCAATGGGTAGATTCAATGATGGGCAAAAGTATAGATGAACGACAGGAGGAAATGAGGATATTATATCGCAAGTTTGCAAACCAGTTAGTAAACACACTTGCAATGAGAGGGGCACCTTAGCGCATTCTTGATGGACTACCTGACCACACACACCAATTGTATGAGGCAGTATCTTGACTTACTGAATCGAATACTTGAGGAGGGTGAGGTTAAAGAAGATAGGACCGGGACAGGGACGGTCTCACTTTTCGGTCACCAGATGAGGTTCGATCTAAGCGGCGGTTTTCCTGCGGTTACAACAAAAAGAGTCCATTGGCCGAGCGTCATACACGAGTTACTTTGGTTCCTTTCCGGAGATACCAATATCGAATACCTCATTCAAAACAAAGTTAGGATATGGAACGAGTGGGCAGATGAGAATGGTGATCTTGGTCCAGTTTATGGTAAACAGTGGAGGAAATGGGAGTCAAACGACGGTAGGGTGATAGATCAAATCGAAGGGGCAATAGATCTTATCAAAAAAGATCCGAACAGTAGACGTATCATTGTTTCAGCATGGAACGTGGGAGATCTGCGTGACATGGCATTGATGCCTTGTCACGCATTCTTCCAATTTTACGTAAACGATGGTAAGCTGTCTTGTAACCTATACCAAAGAAGTGCAGACGTTTTCCTTGGTGTGCCATTCAACATATCGTCCTACAGCCTATTGACCTGCATGATAGCTCAGGTTTGCGATCTAGAACCTGGCGAGTTTATCTGGACTGGGGGGGATTGCCACCTGTACCTGAATCACATAGACCAAGCTCGTTTACAAGTCAGTAGAGAGCCGCTGAATCTACCGACTCTGAGACTGGATCCATCCGTAAAATCGATTGATGATTTCAGATTCGAGCACATTTCCATAGACGGATATGAACATCACCCACACATAGCTGCCCCAATATCGGTTTAGTGATCTAATGAAAATGGCTATGATTGTTGCTATGGATAGGGACGGTTGCATAGGAAAGGGAAATGGTTTGCCATGGAGGCTATCTAGCGATATTGCCCGTTTCAAGAGGCTGACTGAGGCTGATGGATTCAATTCGGTGGTCATGGGGAGGCGAACATGGGAGTCTCTTCCAGATAATTTCCGGCCACTTCCCGAGAGAGCTAATATCGTAATGTCTAGGGATACAGATTGGGAGGACGAGGGTGCTATCACAGCCCTATACGTCGGCAGAGCGATAGAGGTAGCATTTGCAGAAGGAAGTGATGAATGTTGGATAATAGGTGGAGCCCAGATATATGAGATGTTCATGGACAGAGTAGAGGAAATTCATGTTACTGAGGTTCAAACGAATAAGAGTGGCGATGTTTTCTTCCCAAACTGGGATCGATCACTGTGGACCCAACAGTTGATTGAGACTGTCAGGGCCGATGAGAATAACGAATACGATTCCACCTACTCAATCTGGACAAAGGGTTGATTTGCACCATTTCCAGCGGGAAGCCATGAGGCCATTGCTGATTACCATAATCTTGATAGCACCAATTTTGATGTCCGGATGTACACAATCTGACGTTGATACTTCTGAACAATCGATGGGCTGCACTTATCCGGAGGCTGTTAACTTCAATTCATCTTCCATTATTGACGATGGATCCTGCATTTACCCGGACGCACCTGCGAAAATCCTTGGGTGCATGTACTCGGATGCCCTGAATCATAATCCATCAGCCACAGAGGACGATGGCTCATGTCGCTACCCAGTTGTCCCAGAACCTGTCCCGGGATGCACTTACCCTGAAGCTTACAATTACGAAATTAATGCAACGGAAGATGATGGGACCTGCGTATACGATAGTGACGGAGATGGGATAATAGATCCATTTGAACAGCCTGGTTGCACAGATATCAATGCCAACAATCACAACTCTTCGTCTACTGATGATGATGGCTCGTGCGACTACGACGAGGACGATGACGGAGTATATGATTGGGCAGAGTCAGAGGGCTGCACTGATATTACTGCGACTAATTACGATTCTAGCGCCACAGAGAGCAACCAGACAATGTGCGAATACCCATTCGTTATGACTTTGGAAAATCTTGAGGCGTTCCTAGCTGATAGCAACAATGACGGGGACCCCGATGGCTTCGAGGCGTCTCTTGATGCTCTGAGAAACGATACTGGATTCATCAGAGTAATTGTGATAGAAGAAAGCACAGAAGAAGGTGGGTTGGAAAGCGAAAGTAATGCCAATACGACTGCAGTGGAGATGATCGTGGGCCATGATCCCACAAACGAAATTGTGTACAACAGCATGGTTATGAGAATCATGGGGGATATTTCTATCGAACAAACCACAGTTCAGAGCCCAGACGGGATAAACTACCGAATTGGCAATTCCGACTCTGGATCTTGGTACTATGCGAGAGATGAGGTCTACCAATACGAAAACCCATTCTCCGAAGACGAGGGGGGAGAAGGTGGAGATGGGGAAAGCGATGACGGAGAGTCTGAATGCGATGAGTTCTTTGATAATTACCCATTTGGCTGGACGGATAATTGGACATTATCATACGATGATGGAGTTAACACGGTCGAAGGAATAAACGAAGGAGAGGGATTAGTCGCGAGCCTCGAATTAGTTGGAAGCGTCCCTGAATTGAAGCTTTTACAGATTTCATCAATTGAAGGTATGGGAAGTTGCTCAATAGAGATTTTGGACGCTTCGTTAATTGATATTGGAATTGATACCTCTCTCCCGCGAACCTCAATGACCATGAAGATAGAGAACGATATCGAGGAGGATTCGGGCAATGTCAAGACATGGTCTGCAGACCTCAGCGAGGAGCATTTCGAGGAGGTCGATCTGAACGAGATCATCTTGCGTGTCTATGCTATCGATGGGGAATCAGAGGAGAGCAGTGGTGAGGACGCTTTGGTCACTGAGATGCAACTTAGCGAACAGTCTTCTACTTACACCGACCAATGCTACCAATGGACGCTATCATGGTCCGACAACGATAATGACGGGTATACATCTGCAGGCGATGCCTATTCAATCTCTAGGACTGATAAGGTGATCGAGCCCTGCGATGAAGATGATGAGTATAGGGACAGAGACTTCCAATTCATGTTCTATGACTCGTGGGCGGGAATGCCGACTGGAGGGGTATTCACACCCGGATTCGGAATCCTAGTGGCAATATCGAGTATTTTGGCATCATCTACGGTAATAGGCAGGAGAGTTGTCTGACTACCTCACCCTTGAACCCGATAGGATATCCCCCTCCGTAGTTAGGACCTTGACCCCCCCTTCACCGTCGTCTGCAGCAAGTATCATCCCCTCAGACATAATGCCCCTGAGTTTCCTTGGCTCTAGATTGGCTACGAATACAACATTCAGACCCTCCAGATCGGATGGCTCGTAATGCCCCTTCAGACCTGCGCAAACAGTTCTGGTTGAGTCAGAGCCTTCATCGATTGTGATTACGAAGAGTTTGTCCGCATTGGGGTGGTCATCCACGGAGACGATCCTCCCCGTTCGCATTTCTACTTTCATGAAATCTTCGAAGTCTATGTAACCGCCTCCGTTATTGGGAGGAAGTGATTCGTCATTGTTATTGCTATCGATAAGGGAGTTCTCCCGCTTGAGAATCTCGTCCAGTTCAAGTCTGGAGAAAAGTGGTTCAGGTTTTTCCTGATTCCAGAAGAGGGTAGTGTCAACATCCATTGAATCCTCCCAAAGGACGTTGTCTATGTCATTCTGGTTTCCCAGCATTCCCCATAGTCTGTCTGATGAAAACGGTGTGAATGGCCTCATGCAGACTGCGAGACATGAGCAAATCCTCCATGAAAGTGATAGCGAGGACAAGGATGTGCTCCTCTCATCAGATTCATCTTCGTTAATGTACTTCCAAGGGGCGGCTTCCTGGAGAAGCGAGTTCCCAATCTGAGCTATCCCCATGATGCTACGTAGAGCCTCTTTGAACCTCTGCTTCTCCATTGATTCAATAGCGCTCGTGATCTGATTGTCAACCTCCTTCAGTATCTTGCTGTGATCGGAGAAGCAGTCATATTTTGAAAGCGGGTTTCCTTCATCGCATTCCAATCTGTGAGTTAGTGTCATTACCCTATGGACGAAATTCCCGTAGGTTCCTATCAATTCGTTATTCACCCTATCGACGTATTCGTCCCACCTGAAGTCCGTGTCATGAGTCTCTGGCATGTTTATCGATAGGTAATATCTCAATGAGTCTGCATCGTACTGCTCTAGGTATGATGGTAGCCAAACGGCGTGCTTCCTACTCTTGCTGAATTGGCCTCCCTGAAGCATCAGATACTCGTTGGCAGAAACGTTATCCTCCAGTACCAAATCTCCTGGCCCAGCCAGATGTGACACTTCTGAAGATTTTGAGGCATTCAATCCCATTATTATCGCGGGCCAGATGATTGTATGGAATGGAATATTATCCTTGCCCATGAAGTAGATATGCTTGGGTGATTCTCCGGTATCGGAAACCTGCCACCATTTTTTCCAGGCGTCCTCGCCGTCTGGATGCCCTGCTATACTTGCAATCCTAGAAGCCCAGATTCGTGCGCATGAGTAGTATCCCTGTACTGCCTCAAACCAAACATAGACCCTTTTGGATTGCCAATCTTTGCCTTCAAGTGGGATGGTTATCCCCCATTCAATATCTCTAGTAACTGCACGGGGCCGTAGGCCCATGTCGAGCCAATTCTTCGACATGGCCCGCACGTTCGGCTTCCACACCTTTTGCTTCTCCAATGAATGGAGACTCAGAGAGCTTTGGAAGTCGTTAAGACGCAAGAAAAAGTGTTCCGTGTCCCTGACCTCTATGTCAGATTCTGGATCGAGTTTGGATTTCGGATTGACCAGCTCATGGGCTTCGTATGTTGCACCGCAGGAGTCGCACTGGTCACCCCTTGCTCCCTCCTCTGAGCATTCTGGGCACTGGCCCTCCACATATCTGTCAGGAAGAAATCTGACTTCTCCTTCCTGAGAAACTGAACAGTACTGCTGCATAGTCATCTTTTCGAGGAATCCCGAGTCCATCAGATTCGTGAAAACTTCGTGGACGATTTCCTTGTGCATTTCATCGGATGTCCTATTGTAGAGGGCGCCCCCGTACTCGATGCCCCTTGAATCGACTGTATTTACCCACGAGCATCCGAGATCTGTTAATGCCTGCGTGTTTATTCGATGATATTTGTCTACAACCTCTTGTGGGCTNACTCCCATCTCATCAGCAGTTATCGTGATTGGCGTCCCGTGTTCGTCAGAACCGCTGCACATCAGTACCCGTCTACCTCTGGCTCTTTCATACCTATACTGAATATCAGCAGGGAGGCAGTTTCCTGCAACATGGCCTAGGTGAAGTGGACCGTTAGCATATGGCCATGCCATGAAAATTGCAACGTAGTCCATGACAGTCCGCCATTAGCCCGTCAAGTTAGATATTTATGTCATGTTCGCCCGGGGGTGTCTGGAGCTAGACGCTGTGAAGAACCAAACTGGACCTTTCTCACTGCCTCAGAATTTCCAAGAGGCATAAGAATTGGCTGACTATACTTTGATGATTGCCTACGCCGTTCTGGCGTTAGGAGCCTCTTTTCTTTGCAGTATTCTTGAGGCAGTACTACTGTCCACCTCCCATGGGCATATCGTTGCCTTGAAAGACACGCACTCGAAAGCTAGCGCAACATGGTCCAAATGGAAAGAGGACCCAGAAGGACCATTGACAGCGATACTTACCCTGAACACAATAGCCCATACAGTCGGAGCTCTTGGAGTTGGTTCAGAGGTTGAGAACAATTTCGAAGGAGAGTATGTTATAGCCGGTTCGGCTGCAATACTTACCATAGCAATACTTCTGCTAAGCGAGATTCTGCCTAAGACTATCGGAGCCTTGTATTGGAGAAGGCTTACAGTAACTTCCTACCATGTTCTCAGAGGATTGATGTGGATTTTATGGCCCATCGTGGTAATCATAGAGGTAATGAGGGCTCCTTTCCCCCAAGTTGAGACGGAGACCGTGACGCGGACGGAACTATCCGTACTAGCAGATATTGCTGAGGAGTCGGACGTAATAGAAGAAGACGAGGAAGCAGTTATTCAGAACCTATTGAGGTTAAGAGAGATGAAAGTGACAGAAATCATGACTCCTAGAGTTGTAATTACCTCTGCTAAGGCCACTGAATCTGTCAGAGAGGTGATGGAGAGGATTCCCATTATGACTCATGGCAGGATGCCTGTCTATGAGGAGAATGTCGATGAAATGGTAGGCCTCGTTCTTCGTAGCGAGATTCTCAGAAGAGCCGCTGATGATGACTTCGATACAAAGATGTCAGAGATTTGTCGAGAAGTTGTGACGTGCGATGTAGATACCTCTGTAGACAGAGCTCTTGACATTCTACTGGAGAACAAGGAGCAGTTGCTGGTCGCCAAGGATCAGTTTGGCGGTACTGCTGGCTTGGTTACTATGGAGGACATCATAGAGACTTTACTGGGAGTCGAGATAGTAGACGAATCGGATCAAGATGCTATAGATGACGGTGTGCTACACGAAGATATGCGAGAACTTGCCAAGAGAAGATATGACTCCGAGTCAGAGTAGAAAAGATCCTAATCAGTCAGATGACTCTTTCGAGTCGCCGTCCGACAACCACCCCTGAGCCTCGGTATAGTCTCCTAGTTGCTCTAGCCTCTTCAGCCAGCCCTTNGACTCNGCNGTCTTNGCAGTCTTGACAAGCCACACACCNCCGAATAGGGTATCCCATAGTCCAAGATCATCGCTCTTGAATCTGTAGAACAGGTAGTCCAGAAGGGGGGGTAGGAGGAAGAAAATTCCAAGGGCTAGCTGTATCTTCCCTGCATTCTCCGACAAACCAGTTGCTGTGGCTGTAAGGATTGCGATAATACCGAGAATGACAAGTGGGAAAGTCATTCCCTTGAGGAAAACATACGATTGGTGGGGCTTCTCGGCCTTCGTGTTGACGTATGTCGTACGGGTGATCCAGTTACCCGTGGTCCTGCCTGTTGAGTAAGGCATGAACCCTAAGTTGAATGATATCAGACCCATTCCAGCGAGAACGAAAATAGTAGGCTGGAAATCATTGCCCCATGCGGTGAAAGCTACCAGCGGAATGGTCCACCCCCATGAAACCAGGAAGTCTGAGTACTTTCTTATCCTGAACTGCGTAGGCGACGCAGGTTCAGCGTCCTCCGGCAAAATTTTCGGTGCCCTTACCTTCTTCTCCCTAGGCTTCCTAGCTTTCCTCCTTCTACTCTTCTTTTCCTTCTTGGCCTTGACAGGCTCAGGCTGAGCAACGGCTTCTGGTGCCTCTTTTACACTCTCAGGCTCGGCTACCTTTGGCTTCTCGGCAGAGGTTTTGTCGCCCTCTATCTGACCAGCCTTCTCTAGTAGTCCCAATCAACCACCATACCTTTCTGCAATCACCTTGTACAACTCAAAGTCCTGAGATTCNGTGAATGACTTCATAACTGCTTCAGGCAGGTCGACAAGCAGTTCATTAACCATCGTGAAGAACTGTCCCCTGGTATCCGAATCTGTTGACTGAGGGTCTTCGCCGACTGTCTTGAACATTTCAAAACCATCTGATGAAATGAACTCACTTGTTTTCTCGTCAGGCAATTCACCGAGTAATCCGTTGACTACCGTGAAGAAGTGGGAGAAATCCTCGTCATAACTACGGAAGCTCTGAATAATGCCATTCACGAACTCGTCGAAGTCTAGAGTGCCAGAGTTGTCTGTATCTGCTTGTTCGAAAAATGATTTCATAGAATCCATGTCTAATTCAGCTATCTTCTCTACGGAAACCCCTGTTTTCTCGGAAACTCTATCGATGAAATCCGAGTCTTCCATTGCCTCAATGAATTCATCCAGTGCCATCTCATTGTTAGTNGATCCAGATATAACCTCGACAGTAGGTTTTATTGTCGTGAGATCGTCTTGATTTTTCTTCCTGAGGATGATGATCTCCCTATCTAGGTCCGAGCCAAACCTATCAGCATACCTTTCCATAAGGGAGTCGCCCTTTCCTGTCGAGATTCTCTCTATCCTATTGTATATGCTGTCTCTGGAGTTGCTAGAAATGGAAGGATCATTGGACTTTCTCCTGTTCCACACCGATTTAAAATCTGAAGATTCGTCTGTAAACGAAGATTCTGCAGGCAATGAAAGGGAGCTTGCCGCATCTAGTAGGTCTCCGTCTGAAGATTGCTCTGGTGAGAAGCCAAATTTAGGGCCCGGAGGATCAAGTGGAAGTGGAGGTATCTCTGGTAGGTCAGAATCAGGCAATGGAGGGGGCATTGAAATTCCTGGGGGCGGCGGAGGCAAGACATCAGAAGACCCATCTGAGTCCTCTTCTACATTGTCTAAAGGGTCATTCACGACATCATACCGCAGTTCACCACTATTCAATATTCTCCGTATTCGTAAAGTCGATGAGTCAATTAGTGCATAAATGCGGTGAAACCGACTATTTGCATATCTCTGCCCATCCTTTCAGGCAAAGGAACATAGCCATTGACTCCTTTACAATGAGTTCATCGCCTAGTGACGGCTCTATTTGCTCCCCGGATATTCTCGCACATACATCATCCGCAAGAATTCGTACCTTAACAGAGCCTCCGGTGAAGACGACTGCTTCATTTAGTGGGTCGAAACAATTGCTAGAGTCTGGATCTAAGCGATTGAGTGGCAATTCTGTAACCTTCAGCCCGGATTTCCCATGAAGGCTACCAACCCATCTAATCACTCTTTTTATGTCCACTGTTACTACTTCGTCGGTCTCTCCAGCTGTCCCGATCACTACGGATGAGTCTCCCTTGACAAGCTCCCAGAATAAGGGAGTAAGTTTGCCGAAAACCTCCAAGGATGGATCATCTTTCAGCCTGGAGATCCTATCGAGGGCGAATTCGTCCCTCCCATCCGCAAGCTTTGCCAGTTCCTCGATACTAGCTTTGCTTGAGGACTTGAGATTGACATTAGGTGATTTCGATCTGGTCTTTATTATCTCATGGAGTTGGTCCAGCGTATGCGTCTTTCCTTCCTTTCCAGAGGATATCTGAGAAAGTTGTCCCAATGTGGAGTCGATTCCATCAATGGCCCTTTTCCCCCAGCCGGAGTCTGCATTGATGGTCGATTGGATATCTATCCCCTCTCCTCTGATGTAGTTCACAATCTCCCTTCGTGCATTCGAGTCTAAGTGTAACAATGAAGGATCTCTCAGATGGATATGAAATCCGCGATGCCCGGAAAATGTGAATTGTGCGTATTTTTGCTTGAATCCGAATTCTGGTTCCAGAAATTCGTTCCATAGCCTCCAGGCTTGTCCTTGGATGACATTAATCATTGATGGGAAGTCGTTATCCGAAACTCCGGGGAGGTGGTCCCCATCGAGGTCAAAGATCAGATCTGCCCCCAACCATCCCTTCTCTACCATCTTACCCTTGGAGGGATCTTGGTAGTAAGCGGTGCTGTGGAAGCATGAGTGCGGCGCTCTTGATTTGAGATAAGAATGAAGTGAAGTCTTGTCGTGAAACGCGCGATGCCTATCTGGTGGAGCACCCCCCCATGGGATGAACATCCATTCCCTGTTTCTTAACCTCGGTGGTGTCCAAATCGAGTCTGTTGATATGGAGTCGTAATACTCGGAAAAACGGTGTGCGAATCTACTCCAGCCTCCGGCCATGAAGCAAAACAAGGGACTAGGGCCATAAGTTTTCAATTAGCCGAGTTTAAGCCCGCCTACTTCCTTACCATCTGTTGATGGTGAGGCTCCTGTCGCTTCGATGTAGGCTTCCCAGCAAACATACTCATCATCTAGAACGATTGCCTCGGAGAATTTCAGGGCCTTGCCCGTAATTGCACATACCGGGCCAAGTTGTCCGGAGGCGGTTGAAAGCTTGGATGGGTCGGGCATAATACCTCCTGCGAAGTTGTCCATTTGAGTATTACGTGGAGGAGTTTGAATCAAAACAAATTTCAACTG
>FUFK010050521.1_pt1 | contig 24038 bp, 37 predicted proteins | sample 1021851 | NCBI WGS metagenome assembly FUFK01 (sample SAMEA51879418, study PRJEB19060) | metagenome | reverse complement strand
CCAAGTCAAAGTCGCAATCGGATATGCTCCTTCTGCCTCTGGATTTGGATTTGTTCCTGCAAGGTTCTCATCAAGAGTGATACCGTTAAGTGCCTTTGCTCCTGCATCTACAGATGGTAATACAAAATCACCCAACTTGTTTTGCAATGCTGCAGGTCTTACAACATCATCAATATAAGATTGATTTACATATCCAATTGAACCAGGTGTATTTTTAATTACTCCTGCGACTCCTGCGTTACCCTTACCACCAACTCCAACTGGCCAAGCAACTGACTTACCTGTACCTAATGTCCAAGTTTCTGAAAATGCTTGCATACTATTTGTAAATGCCTTAGTTGTTCCAGAACCATCTGAACGATGTGCCCAAGTTAACTTCTGGTCATCACATCCAAGTTCTTTCCAGTTGTCTATAATACCCATCGCAACTTCAACTGCTTGCTGTTGAGNAAGTTTTAGATCACAACCAGGATTGTTNTATCCAAATGCGATAGTTCCACCTGTCATCGGTATCTGAACTAATCCTCTTTTTACTTTGTCNATGTCCTTTTGTTTCATAGGGTCATCAGACGCACCGAAGTTTACGGTTTCATCTATGAATGCTTTTCTTCCAGAACCAGAACCAACTGCTTGATAGTTAACTCTAGGTCCTTTCTCTTTTGCTAAGTCGTAAAACCAACGACTATAAATTTTAGATGGGAATGATGCACCTGCACCACTCAATCTTGTTCTTGCTTCTGCTACAGGGGTCAGTGCGAATAGACCGAGCAGGGCAACTGCGAATGCTTTCATTAGTTTTTGAGAATAAACCTTTTTATATATTAGTCCTTAACTGTATCTTTGTATACCGTTTACCTTCTCTTAAACTTCTTGTTATTATTTCTACACATAAAAAAAGACTCCCGAAGGAGTCTNGTATNANNTNGTTACCAACTTAGAATGTGAACTTCACACCTGCTTTAGCAGACCAATCAATATCGTCATCAGCAGTTACACCAGAGATCTCTCCGTAAAGTTTATCATATGAACCACCAACGTATCCAATGAATTCTACATCACCGAACTCGTCAGTTGTTTCTGTATGAGTCACTGTAGGACCACCAGATACATACCAACCGATTCCACCAGGTGTTTCTCCCTCATATCCAACTACTGCTTCTAATCCACCAGATGAATAAGCACCATCAGGGTATGAACCAGTTGCTTCCAAATTGACGTATGGACCAGCAAAGGCTGCACCAGCGAATAGGAATGGAGATGCTGCTACTGCAGCGATTGTTGATTTAATAGACATTTTGTTTTATTTTATCTCGCAGATACTAAAAAACCTGCGGATGGAAATNCTTTCGACNAAGNATTTTACATTCTACGCAGGGGCACGATCTTTCGATCCCTTTGTTCTATGTAATGTTATTTAGTATAGCGTAATACCTTTATTATGTCAAGTGTTAAAATACAAATAAATTCATGCTAAATAGAGCTACGTTTAGGTAAATTTACCAATGAAGAAATTTTTACCTTTGTTATTGTTGCTTGGTATGGGGTCATCCGCATATGCTGGCGGTATCGTGAGTTCACACACGTCAAGTGTGCAATTATCTGTTGATGCGGCTAGAACAGACGCTTCAAGAATTGGTTCAAGTTTTTCAATTTCTGGAAGTAATATTGATACAACTGATGGTACTACAGCAGGTACAGTCTCTGCAGGTACTATAACATCAGGTGTATATTCACCAGGAACAATTGCAGCAACACAAGATACAGCAGGTGCGGCTTTTAGCTTCTCCCAATCCTATAATCAAGCTGATGCAGTTCCAACTTCTGCTCCAGCAGTGGGTGCTGTAGGAAACCTATCAGACCAGACCTCTTTTGCTGCAGGAACCGCAGGTGACTTGGCAGGTACTGTAACAAGTGCGGGAGTTATCACGGTAACAGCTGGTGGAGCTGGTAGTTCTGCGATTGGACAATTCGTCAGCGAAATCACAGTCATAGATTAAATTTTGTGCTATAATGAAAAGATATAGTTTACTATTACTTCTCTTTAGCACAATACCTTCGGTATATGCGGTGCCCGTCGTCCCTAATTTTACGCAGGGCTCGATGACCTCAAACACCACTACGACAAGTACTGTAACTGAAACCATAAATTCGATGGACTACAACACTGGTTGGCAGTATTCAGTTACAGGATCTGGGGTATCTGCGGATGGAAATCTGACTCCAACAGGGTCTAATTCAATTAGCAATACACAAATTACATTAGATGGAGTGACTTCAACATGGAATGGTTTGAATCTCGAAGAAAGACCAAACTTTACGATGACAACTCAGGGCGGTGCCTTTCAATTCACGGAAACGTATCATGGCCCAGGACTGTCAAATCACACAATAATACAAAGAACCACCACAATAAATTCAGTCACAGACACAACTTCAACGTTCACACAATAATTAACAAACTATGTCTATTACTTGCAGCATCTGCGGTATCAGTCCCTGCATATGCAGAAACAGTAGGTGGAGTATCCGCAACAGCAAATCCAATCGCTAATAGTTCAGGCTCAGTTACCAACCAGGCAATTCAGGTTTTACAAGGACCGTATATAACAAATACATATGGTAATGGTATTCAGTGTCAGGGTGCTACCATGAATATTACTCCGTACCTCACTGGAACAGGAAATTTTAAGCGTCCATTTGAACACACGTATATGGATCCCGTGTACGACATGTCTGATTTAAATGATGACGGGATATTAGACAATCCAGGTTCAATACTCTACTATGTTCCAACGAGAACAGGACAGCAAGAAGTTTATAATATATCAGGTGGTGTCTCCGCAACTTGGTCAAGACCACTAGATAAGGAAGCAAGAGAGAAGTGTATGGAAGCAGCATCTACTCAGATTGCAATGCAACAACAATTAACTGCCAATAAAAGATTAGATTTTGAACTAGCAAGACTTAAAAACTGTGGTGAACTAATGAAGGCTGGAGTTATGTTTCATCCAAAGTCTCCATACCATTCCGTATGTGCTGATGTAGTATTAGTTAATCCACCAGGCGTTGTAGAAAATCATACACACGAAATAACAGTAAAACAACCAATCAGTAATGATGCAAGTTTATTAAAAGAAATATCTATTGGTAATACTAAAAAATAATTATTTTTTCTTAAATCTGTTAAGAATATTTTTACTAGGAATTTTGAAAGGAGGTAGTCCTCTCTTTTCACGATACTTATTAGTTTTTATTTCTGATGATGAAAGTCTCTTAACATCTTTGCCTAATTTTTTCTGAAGAGAAGTCCAAAGTTTTTTAACCGCAGGTTTTATAATTCTTATTAATAGAGGTGTTGCTGCTGCACCCGCTGTCGCAATCACTGCGACTGCTAGTGTTGTGGTTGCCTGATTTGTAGAGGGAAGAAATTTTTCAACTGCAGTGGTTGGTTCGTATAATGTTACACAGGTTTTACCATCTAAACTTAGTTCATGACCAATCACTCTCTCATCTCCTGACTGTGTAATATCACCAACTCGTAATTGACCAGGACCAGGACAATCGACTTTCTCTTTACTATCAAGATCACCTGTAGGAGGAACTGCTGGTGGGTCAACATCTGGTGGCGGTTCAACAGGTGGAACCTCTGCTTCTCTAGTGAGAATTAATTGCTCTGGTTCAAAATTCATCGCATCATAAGAAGGAACCTCCGCATCACAAAGTATTTTAGCTTGATCTGAATCATTTTCTACAAGATTTCGATCAATGGGTAATCCACTACTATGATATTGATTATCTTTGTGCATCTTCACACAACCAGGTATATTCACAATCGGATTACCAATATTCAATACCACAGGAGGGATTAGATGATCAACAACAGGTTGAGTAGTCATCCAACTTGGTAGATAGATATTTGGAATTTGTACTTCTTTGACGTGAATACGAGGGATGGTCATTTCTTAACACCACCAGACTCTTTAGGTATCATAAACTTAATTTGATCATATACCTCTTTCTCCACAACCTCCCTCAACCACTTTCGATTATCATCTATTCTTTGTTGTTGAGTAGAATGCACTCTAAGTGCAGATACTCCTAACATAACAACGATAACAAAAGATGTCATCGCACAAACATCAATAACAGTTCTTTTCATAACTATTGTTAGAGATTAGAAATTAGGAACTCCTAAACCTACTCCAGATGGTATTGGTGCAGATGGTTCATCCATCGGACTACCTATATCTGGAACTAGTGCTCCTCCAATTCCACCTGGTAATACTGATTCCATTACCTTACTTTTGACGTTTTCGATAATTGCATCCTTATTGAGATATACAACCCCAACAGCACCAACGACGGTGATAGATACAACACCACTTGCAATAGCGATTCCATTAATAATTTTTTGTAACATGATTAACCCTCCTGTAATGTACCGAAAGACCTTCGTATTTCACGAAGTTCTTCAAAGTTCTTTTGTTTAGTACCTCCGTCATATGACCATGCATATCCTTCGGTAATCATCATCTCGTTGAGAGACAAGTCGGAGTCTCCGATGTAACACCATCCCAGTAACCTCCCGTACTTCCCGACACCCCCATCAAGCTCAGTGCGGATAATGAGATCATCGTCACCATCAATAGCTCCTTCCAGTTTTTCTTTAAGCCAGTTAGTAGCGTCAATTCCAAGTGCCTTCTCCTCTAGATCACGAGTTCTTTTCTCAGGGGTATCAACTCCAGCGATACGAACTCTTTCTTTTTTATATAGATCAAATCCTAGATCTATTGTTACATCTATTGTGTCTCCATCAACCACTCGGTTGATCTCGATCACTCGGAAGTTGTAACAACTCTTCCGACTTGGTGGGGTCATTGCTCCCATAGTTAAATTCCATTAGTGCATTATTTATAGCATCAGAAGGTAAGGTTGCATTTCTTTCAATTTGACCCTTAATCATATTTCTCTGAAACATCATCTGCAAACTCTGAAGATGGTATGGACTTGTTATATCAATCTCTCCTCTTACCTCTTCTCTTGGTAATAAAATTAAATCTCTTTTATCAACTTCTTGTGCATGGGCAGGTGGATCTGTAACTGGTGCGGTTCCACACATAGTTAAAAAGAATATTGGAATTATTGCTAACTTATTCATCATCGTACTTTTTCATCACTACTACAGGAGCAATCACACGATGATATTCTTCCCATAATTTTTTTGGATCAGGATGATATTCTCTTTTTTCTTCTTTATCTTCTTCAGTCATTTGGAAAAAAATGATCGTATCTCATTATGTAGTATATCACAACTGACACAGAAATCAACAGGATAACAATCATCCATACGATACTCCAAACTATCAAAACCACCTCCAAGGTAACATTGACATACCTAATAGGTTTAACACTGGTTCAAATGCTAGTGCAATCAATGTAAACATAAGAACCTCTATGAATAATTGCTTCCATAGAGGTTGTTTTAATTTCCACTCTTTAAACTTATTTGGTTTTCTTGCACGTTCATATGCTCCAGATTTTTCACCAATAAGATCTGTCCACCAACTTGGATCGACAATGTTTCCCAATAATTTTAAAAGTCGAATCAATCTCGTTGCCTCCAATCATCCGATCTATCATTCTTAAACCAATCTGCGATATCATCTGCACCACTAAATCCTTTTTTATTTGACTTAGGATCTCCTATATCCAGATACTTTAAACAAGATCCATCTGGATCTGTCGCTAGTCTTCTCGCTGAACTTAACATACCTCTTGCACTTGTATTAGCCTTCGCCAATTTTGTTGCCCATATCATATCACCCATACTGACCTCTGTCCCTGATGCGATATCTTTACAGATTCCTTCTAGTCTTAAACGATAATTGGTAGATAACATAAACTAATACATGTGATTAGTATTATCTATGCAATCATCAACATCGCTTTTTGTAATTCTTTGGAATGCTCATATTCATCTTGAGCAATCTCTGCAATCTTAGTATCTAAAGGATGATATGCACTATATTTTGTGTAAGTTTCAAAGGCATGCTTTTCAATCTTCATGTTGATGTCGTAAGCGTCAACAGGATCGAAAAGATAGTACCCAACCATAATCCAATAATAAAGTAAAACGAGATGCTTGGCAAAGAATCTGTCGATCCAATACCTGTTACCATCTCTAAGTTCCATCTCTTCCAAGTGTTCTGTTTCATTTAATGCCTGATAAAAGTGTTCTTTCATTAAGTAGATATGTTCTTCACCTCTAAGTCCTAATGACTCACGGAAATGTAGAACAGAAATAAACGCAAAGTATGGTGCTCTAGCGATCACTTCTAGAACCCAAAATCTTTGAAAGTCTCTACCTCTATAGAGAAAGTCAAGGATGTAGATAGTTACATCCAAGACCCATGTATTAAATTTTTTCATACCCAAGCGTAATTAACTGATGTAAATATTGCTACGCAAACGACTCCAAAAAGGATGGTCGTTGATCTAATTGGTAAATTTTTCATTCTACCTCCCTTATCATATGCAAAGAAAAAGGATGTTCCTGTAGATAAGGAACATCCTCTCTTGCAAATTTTACTGCTTCAAATGCGTCTTCCGCATATTCGCACATTTCGTGAATTTTGTTTTTTTGGTCGTAATAACCTAGTGTGTAGTGGGACATGATAGTTTCAACTCCAGTACGCTATTATTTATTATAGCGTATAGGTATAATTACGCATCAATGTGTCGGTTTACACACTAACAATTCTTGTTTAAATCCTCAGCCATTTGACCACCAATCTCTGCACCTTGATTACCAGAGAACATAGTTACCCAACCAGCAGCAACCCAACCAATAAAGGGAATGTTAGAGAGAGTAGGAGCAGCACTAGCACCAATGCTGGAACCCACGAGTCTTCCTGTTCCTTCTGCTCCTCCGATTGCTTTGATACATGCTTCGGACTTTCCGTTTGTTGCAATTTCTGTTGTGGTTGATTTATTGTGTACTGCACCGTCCATCGTGTACTGTTCCACGACTTTAACTTTGTTGTTACCCAACCCCAGAAACCCTGCCTTAGTATTACTATCCCGTTCCACACGCATCACTTTTGGATCGTTTGCTTTGTAACTTATCTTATATCCATCACGTCCAACTTCTGCCTCATATGATGTATAAGGACCAACTGGTAAGTTAATACTTGGTAATTTACTTTGACGATTAGAAAGTGTTCCTATCATACCAACGTGAGATAAACCAATAAGTCCACCCAAACTTAGTGCAAACCATTTACCCCATTTCACATCTTTCATTTTCATCATGCTTTCTTAGGAGGATTGCCAGGTGATATGACCATTGGTGCTTGCTCTAATCTTATTGTCTGTGCAGGTGCTGCTTGAGTTGCTTTCTCTATAAGCATCTCCATATCCTTCTTAGATATGTTTGCACCACCACTAGATGCTGATTTACCTTTATTTTTTCCTGCCTCAACACCGAATGTAGCTAGTACCCCTGTGAAGACCGAAGCTATGAAAGTTGGATCAATCTTATCCTGTTCGGTCATACCAGGAAAAGTAACATAATTTAGTGTTAATATTCCACCTGCCCAGACCAAAATTCCGAGTCTCACGAAAGTGCTTAGAATCGCCATCTGCTCTTCTTTGTCATCAACTGCCTCTTTTAGTTTACCTAGAGGACCTTTAGACTTTACTTCTTCTTTCTTTAATTCAGACATACCATTGAATACCAGGCAGCTTTATTTAGTAATCAACACATTTAACGTGATATTATGGGATCACCATCGTCATCTTCATCCTCTTCTTCTGGTGTAAACACCATTAACTCCTCTCCAAACTTAACTCCCTCCATTTCTGGGTGTGGTGCTGGCATACGATACGCTCTCATTGCATCATCATATGATTTTACTGGTTTCTTATCAAAAGAGTTCAATGTTGACCTCATCATCATAAAAAAATACACACAGGTCATACCAAACACTGCTGCAAACCCCATGAGGTATATAAAAACTGTTATATCATTCATCTAAATTAGTCCTAATGAACCTGCTGTTATTCCTATACAGATAAAAAATCCAAATTCTACTAGTTCTCTACTCCCAGATGGAATTGAATTCATACCCTTATTTAAATTTATCCAAATGCGATTCATTTATTACTAATTGTTAAGTTATATTATTTAGTATCTCTAACAGACGGGAAATATGTTAGGTGTAAAGTATTTGCCTCATCGAGTTTTCCCTCATCTCTGAGCCTTTTAATTTGTTCATCAATGGTTTTTAAAAATTCCTTTGAATGAGCGTTAGTCATCTGGTCTTGCCTTAAATTGTACAGATAAGATGTCTTCATACTTATAAGTTGGTTCAAACCACTCTAGGTATTCTAAAGCGATTGCGAAACCATCAACCACATCTTTATTATCAGAACTCTCGCATAGAGTATGTATACGTTTTAATGCCCAGTCACGATTTAAATGAAGAGTGTTTTCCAAAGTTTCCATAATCTTTTCTCATGTAGCGACCTAGAATATTACTATTATAGTATAGTGGTGATCCATCGTCAAGTGATTCAGATAGAACGTTGTTCAAAAATAATTGTCTAGTCTCTTCGTAATTACAGTTCCCTTTTGTGGTATGTAAACTTAATATTTCTCTTCTAAAGATCTCTTTTCCGTATAATTTGAGATCATCTTTTAATTCTGGGCAAGATCCGTAATACTTTTTCCAATCGGATTCTTGTTTTTGTTTTCTTTTTTTGCCTTTGGGTGTTCTAAATGCCCAAAAGTATTTGCGACCAATGTATTGACGATTGATTATGGTATTTGTAATGCAATAAACAAATCCATAATAGTCCTTGATATCTCCACTGGTGAATATGTCACCATCAAAAGTCCAAGGATTATCATATACCTCATTATTTATATCACTCATGATGTAGAAATAGGTATTTTATCTATACTTTAGGTAATTTTACTCCATCTCCCAACTTATAGAGGTCATCTCCAGTTATTTTATTTTTCATACCTTTTTGAAAATTTTTAAATGCTTGTGTTCTTGCATTTACATCAGCTTGATTAATTATATAAGGTCCCCCTTTCATTTCTACTATTCCCTGAATAGTATCCGCATCCATCTGAGTCATCACATAATGTGCCTCTTCCACTGTATCTGCATGACCTTCAGATAAAACATAGTCTAACAAGATATCATATGGTTCATACTCATCTCTAAGACCTGCTGCTTTTTGTGCTGTAATTGACTTTGGATACTTCTTAATAAAATCGTCTTTAGTCATATCACCCTTTCTCATAGCTTTGAAATCAATATTTTTTGCCTTTAACATATCAACACGAGCATCACCAAATCTTGCTCTATTCTTCTTCTCAATTGGATGCATCTTCTTAACTTCAGGTTTTATTTCAGTTTTTACTTCAGGTTTTACTTCTGTTTCTGGTTTTTTCTCTATCTCCATTTTCTTTTCATTTTCCTTTTTAAGAGCCTCTATTTCTTTATTCTTTTTAAACTCAACCTTATTAACTGCAGCTTGTTTTTCTCCCTCTTTACTAATATTCATTGAACCTGAAGGAACTGTATCTTTTGGTTTTGAATTAACAGGTGTTATATTCATTGTGTTTTTCTTTTCATCAGGAATATTTCTCTTCTGTTTGTCTATAATATTTTTATTTTTCTCAAAGTTTATTGCTTGAGTTCTCTCCTTTTCACTTCCAAATGCTTTTCTCCTAAGTCTCTCTAGTTGACCAAGAACACCTGATTTTTCACTCTTTGCTAAAGAGTCTTGCATTTTCTTAACTATATTTTCTTTTAACTCATCAGATAATGATTGAAATTCCTCAGATTCAAATAAATCATCAAAGTCACCTGCTTCTTCAACTACTTCTTGCTTATAAACATTCTTATACAAGTCTTTAATTTCTCTTACTTGTTTTGGTGACAACGATTCCATCTGTTCATTTATTGATATCAAATATATTTATATTATCCAGTGCCCACTGGTTTCATTGCTCTCTTTCTAAAATTTTTAAATGACTGTTTTAGTTCATCACGACCTTGCTGTGTGGTTAACTTGTCGAACGCTTTTCCTCCAAACTCTTTACCACCAGCGTATCCAAGACCAGCACCAACAAAACTTCCAGCAGGTCCTGCAGCAGATCCAATAGTTCCTCCCAAAGCACCACCAACTATACCACCACCAATCTTTGCAAGACTCTTGCCGATTGATCTCTGTTTAGAGTGCCCTTGAGCTTGTGACCTCTTGTAAGTATCTCTAAATGTTACTCCAGCATCAAGTGCAAGTCCAGCTATTCCTAATGCCTTAGATGCTTTACCAGCCAAACCTTTTACAACATTTTTAGTACCCTGTCTTGTAGCTGAATCTGCTCTAAATTGTTTGAATCCCTTAAGTGGTTGCTGTGTTTTAGTTTTTACTGGATTAACAGTTTCTGGTTTTATCGTTCCATCAGGTAAAACTGTGCCTTTTGGCATTCCTCCTGCAGGTGTTGAAGCTTTTATTTTATTATATGTCGCTCTATCAGATGCTGACATGCGTTTAAGATCTGGATCTGTAATATTAGTTGTTATTTTTGTATCACCTGATCCGAATACTTTATCAATTATATTAGTGCTCTTCTTCTTAACTATTTTATTTAAATTACTACTTGATGTAGTTGCACCACCACCCTTATTAGCAGAGATACCCGCACCAGATCCTTTTGGAACATTAGGTTGATATACCTTGTTAATAGTTCTACGATTAGTTTTAACCGATTTTATAGAATCATCTATTTTATTACCAGTTAAATCATACTTTGGTTTCGGTCTTAATACTTTAGTTTGAAATCTTTTTCTTCTATTTTGAACAAACTTTTTACTTTCTCCACCCATCTCTGGAGAACCAGATGGAGTTGTACCTCTTGCACCAGATGAAAATTTCTTCGGTTGTTGCTTAAACTGACCTTCATCCCCAGTTGGTTTTGTTTTTAATGTCTCACTATCAGGTTTATCTGTAAAAAATCTATTTTGAGTTGACGATTTATTTGATTTATTTAAACCAAGTTCTTTCTCAATTCTTGCCTGACCTGCCTTCCCACCATCATCTGGGACAGCATCTTTTCCAAGAAGTTTTTTAACGATATTCTTCGTGCCTTCATCACCAATATTTTTTGATCTTCTCTCGGTAATGTATTTTGATTTAAATTGACTAAAGGTCGCCATCACTATCAGACACTTTTTTAGTATTTATATCATACGATTCGTACGCATCATAATCTCCAAATAACCAAGCATCTGCTGCAGCTGCTTCTCGATATGCTTCAATACTCATGTCTTTCAAACCTTTTACTTCTGAATCAGTTTCAACATATTTAACTCTAGGTTGTGTATATCCATCCCACTCTTTATGAATTTCTTTCACTTGCTCATCCACACTTGCCATTTCTATTTGTATTTTACCTTCAATCCATATTTTTTTCAACCAAGCAACAATACCTAACGCAAGATGTTGAATATATGGGTTTTTGAATTTCTTCTTAACCCATCTCTCTGCTTTTGAATACCAAGGATCTACACCCTTACCAAACTGTTTCTCAAAGTTTAAACCCACTGAATGTGTCTTTTTTGACATCTTGTTTGATTCCTCCAACAATGTAAGATTCGACTTCTGTTTCCTGTGGTGCAACTTGCAATCCCTTTGATGAAATCCAATGCTGTGTCCAAGGTAATGGATTATTTTTAAGAGGAATATCATAGATTGGTTTTAGACCAACGATCTTCATTCTCTTATTTGCAATCCATTCAACATACTGATGAAGTAGTTTATCATTCAAACCAATCATACTACCATCTTTAAAGAGATATTCTGCCCATCTCTTCTCCTCATCAACAGTTCTTTCAAATGTTTTGATTAACCAAGGTTCTTCTTCCTTTGCAATCTGAACCATATCTGGATCGTCTCCGTTTCTCCAGTTCTTTAATATTGTTTGAGTTATTGCCAGATGCTGATTCTCATCTCTTGCAATAAGCGATATGATTTTCGCACTCCCTTCCATGAGTTTAAGCTCACCAAAAGCAAAACTACAAGCGAAAGATACGTAAAAGCGGATACCTTCCAAAATGTTGACATTAGCGACTGCCCGATAAAGTTTTCTTTTTAAATCTTTTATTTCCATTTTAGCGGAGATATGACCTCTCATATCACCCTTCCACCAGTTACTCTGATCATACTGATGTGCTGAGTTAATAAAGTCATTATATGCAGATGTAACGCTCTCTGCTCTCTCTAAGATCCTATCATCTTTTAAGATAGTATCAAACACCTCTGAAGGATCAGAGTACACATTCTTAATGATATGAGTATAGGAACGTGAATGAATTTGTTCCATAAACTCCCATACACCCATACATGCTTCTAATTCTGGAAGAGAACAGTATGGTGAGAAAGCCATACCAGGACCACGACCTTGAACTGAGTCAAGCATCACCTGATACTTAAGATTACTTGTGAAGATATGCTTCTGTTCTGGACGGAGCATTTGATAATCACTCCTGTCCTTCTGTAGAGATACCTCTTCTGGTCTCCAAAAGTATCCTAACTGTGTAGTTGTAAGTCTCTCAAAGATTGGGTACTTGTAAGAATCGTACCTCTGAACACCTAAAGGTTTACCAAAAAACATAGGTTGTTTCTTGGTATCCACTTCATGTGAATTAAATACCGTCATAGAATTTACCACTGGTCTGTCCTCTGAGTTTACTCTAAAGTTTACACGACTCACAGTCCTCTTCCTCCGAACTTAAAATGTTTGAAACTAGGTTATCTAATTGAGGTGTATCCTCAATTTCATCTGTCTTGATATCATATGTATTCTGATAGTAACTTGTCTTCCAACCATACTTGTATGTGGTCAAGAAATCTTGAGCCATTACAGATACTGGAACTTCGTTATCAGAATAATTTTCTGGATTATAACTCCAATTACCACTTATTGCTTGATCAAAGAACTTCTGCATCACAGCAACAATGCTAATGTATCCAGAGTTGTCTTTCATCTCCCATAGTAAAGTATAATTATTTTTCAAAGATGCATACTGGGGAACAATCTGCTTAAGAGGTCCTTTTTTCGATTTTTTAATGGACAGGTATCCTCTAGGTGGTTCGATTCCATTTGTTGCATTAGACACAACGGAACTGCTCTCCGATGGCATCTGTGCGGACAACGTTGAGTTCCTAACTCCGTGTTCCAAGACAAGTGCTCTAAGAGATTCCCAATCATATTTCAGATCGTTTGATACAAGTTCGTCTACGTCTTTCTTATATGTATCAATCGGAAGAATTCCATTACCATACTTGGTTCTATTTGAGTATTCACACGCACCTTTTTCCTTCGCAAGGTTAACTGTTGACTTAATTAGATAGTATTGGAATGCCTCAGTAAGATCATGAGTAAGTTCCCATGCCTTCTTATCGCTGTAAGAAACACCGTTCTTGGCGAGATAATGAGCAAGACCAATATAACCTATACCAAGTGATCTACGTGCCTTTGTAGCGATCTCTGCTGCCTTTACAGGGTATCCTTGAAAGTCAATGAGTTCATCTAGTGATCTAACACTTAGATCACATAGAACTTCAAGTTCTGATAGGTCACGCAACTTACCAACGTTGATAGCAGATAGGATACATAGAGCAATTTCACCGTGTGGATCATCAATATGTTGTAGTGGTTTAGTCGGAAGTGTGATCTCCTGACAGAGATTACTCATCTCAACCTTATCTAAGAATGATGAATGAGAATTACAATGGTCAATATTCATTATGTACAATCTACCTGTTTCTGCTCTCTCTTTAAGTAGTTCTAATATAAGTTCTTGAGCACCTACACGAGTCTTTGGGATAGATTCATCACCTTCGTAACGTACATATAGTTCATCAAATAGTTCAGTGCCAAAGCTATCATAAAGCCCTGGAACGTCATGAGGAGAAAAAAGCGAGATCTCCTTGTTTTGAATGAATCTTTCATAAAATAATTTACTAATTTGAATACTGTAATCTAATTTGCGAACACGATTATCTTCTGTTCCCTTGTTGTTCTTAAGAACAATTATGTCTCTTATTTCCTGATGCCAGATAGGAAAGTGGACAGTCGCTGACCCACCTCTGATCCCGTTTTGAGTACAGCATCGGACAGTTGACTCAAACTTTTTGAGGAAGGGGACAACACCTGTGTGTTGAACCTCCCCACCTCTGATTTTAGCGTTGATCCCACGGATGCGACCTGCGTTGATACCGATACCAGCCCTTTGAGCGACATAACGACCAATGGCCATATCACTAGTAAAAATACTATCCAAGGTATCGTCAATATCAACCAGAACGCAAGACGCATACTGCCGAAGGGGTGTTCGGACTCCTGCCATGATTGGTGTTGGGATGTTGATTTTGTGTCTGGAGATTGCATCGTAATACTTTTTAACGTAGTCTAGTCTAACTTCTTTGGGATATTTAGAGAATATGGTTGCAGATATCAGCAAATACATAAATTGAGGTGTTTCATATAGAGCACCAGTGCTTCTATCCTGTACAAGATATTTGTCAACTATCTGACGAAGACCTGCATATGTGAATAGATAGTCTCTCTCATGGTCAATAATAACCTGCAACTTATCAAATTCATCATCATCATATAGATTCAGTATCTCTTCATCGTATATTCCCTTTTCTACACATTTTATCACATGATCCTTAAGAATGGGAGTATCATGCATTCTACCATAGAGACTTTTCTTCACAGAAAATAAAAGTAATCTAGCAGCGACATATTGATAATTTGGATGATCAAGATCTATCAAGTCACTTGCTGATTTGATCAGTATCTCCTGTATCTCTGCGGTGCTTATACCGTCATAGAACTGAATACCTGACTGTATCTCAACTTGACTCGCAGAGACCCCTGCAAGACCCTCACACGCTTGTTCTACCATTACGTGCATCTTCTCAAGGTTCAATGGTTCGATAGTACCATTTCTCTTTTTAACCTTTGTTCCGTTACTCATACTTTCTTCCAGATGTTAAATTTAACTTTAGCTTCTAATCCCGAATATGTATTTGATTCTAACACATGGGATACATTATGTCCACGTTGGACCATATCGTTGATGTCCTTTTCCTCAACAAACGCTGGCCAAATGACTACCTTATCTCCTCGACTAATGGTCTTGTTGATTCTTTCAACGATTTCTCGGTTACGTGGTTCATTATCAAAAACCCAAATATAATCGCTCCAACCAAACGTCCTAATATCAATATCGGAGCCACACATAGCAACGCTGTTTTCAATGAGGGAAGAGTCAAACGGTCCTTCAACGATGTAAATGGGTTTTTCAGTTTTAATTGTGTCCAATCCATAGATTTTTGGTGCTTCCTCATTAAGCATCACAGTGATATATTTAACAGAGTTAGGACCTAGACTTCTTCCTTGAAAACCGATCAAGGTTTTACTTTCATCATACATTGGTATAATGATTCTACTTTCGTCCTTGTTAATATAATCAAAAGTTTTCTTTTGTGTATTGACCCATTGCTTAAACTTATCAGCGAAGTAAAATTTAGAAGGATCAAGTCCTCTTTTCGATAAATACTCGTTTGCTATCGACACTTCTGATGCTACAGGTAAGTCTAGTTTCTTTTTAAATACTGGTTTCTTGAACTCAAACTTAGGTTCTTCGACTACAAAATTTCTTCCACCAGCAAATCCCTCCTTAAACTTCTCCATCGTATACTGTTTGTGTAAAACAGGATCAATTTGTTTAAGAAAGTTATTTAAAGACAAACTAGCACCACAATTGTGACATTTGAAGTTTGTATTTGTTTTGACCTGATATAAGTATCCTCTTGCCTTATTCTTGTGCTTCTTAGAGTCACCGCAGATTGGACAACGAAAATTATAAAGGTTTGCCTTCACACGTTTAAACTTTTGAAGTCGTGAAGACACCAAGTTTACATACTTGGAATCAATTATATCCATGTGGATATTGTTACTTTGTTTGTATTATACTCGAAGTTGGTGGTGGAGTCAATGCACCTCTTAAAAATCTTTGACCAATCGGAGAAACTATGAAACTGATGATAGTCAAAGAACCTGCGATTGTCCACATTTTTTTCTCTATCGTTCTCAAACGATTATCTACAAGCATTATATCTCTCTCACATCCTTTCTTAATATCTGTCGCATGACGATCCAACTTTGCATCTACCTGTTCGATCTTCTCAAATAATACTGCGTCTATACGATCTTGCTTATCTAACTTCTCATTATGAACTGCTAGAAGTTCTCCCATCTTCACAGAGTTTTCCTGCAAAGATTGAACAACCTTTTCTAATCTTTCTAATATCGCTGCATTAACACTCTTATTATCATCCATCACACCATCCAAGCCTTACGTGCACCACGACCTAATGAAATGTATTTTTTCTTTTCTTTCTTTTTCTTTTTACGCACAGGGGGATCATCACCTGCCTCTACAGTACCAGCGATGCCACCAGCACCTACAGTCATCATCTCATTCAACTTTTGTCTTCTTACGATGTCTATGATTTTATCGAGGTTCATAGTTCCTTTAGTTGTTGTAAACAGTATTCGTCTGCTTCAATCTCATTTACTTTAGTCTTTGGATATTCAGACACACGATTTAAGAATATTAAAAAACTTTTAATCGCTGGCCATAGTTCCTCATCTAAATTATAGAATAATAAAGGCACAGTCGCTTCATTAAATACATTGAATAATATTATGAGATGGTTCAAAATAAGGTGAACCTTGAGTTCACCATTATTCTGATATCTTTTAAGTAATCTTTTTACATATCTGATTCTTTTTAGATCAGACTCAAAGTCTTCTCTAGTAACAGATTGTGGATTATCATAGAATTTAATAGCAAAGAGTAAATAATTACTCTCATTCAATTCAGTAAATCTCATAATATATCAATTCATGTTAACTATCTGGGAATTTTGCATCATCATCTGAATCACCAGTGATACCTCCAGTATCAGCAGATCCATCTGAGTCTTTACCTCTACCCATAGCGACTAGAACTTCTGTTTTGACTCGGAATCTACCGTGTGCATCATTATATGTTTGTATACCAACCCAACCAGCGTGAGCAGGACTATACTTTTTCTGTTCCGCAGTTTTTGATGATCCAGAATTTATTGTTTGTGCTTCCGTTGTGTCCACACCATAAATTTCACTTGGACCATAATTTTTATCACCTAATGATGATACTGGTTTTTGTGTAACTGTGTATGCAATACCAGTTATACCTGCTCCTCCATCTGGAATGAGGAATGCTGTTGTTGCTATACCGACTGAAGTGTTGCTCGCTCTTGAGATTATAACTGCTTCACCACATGTACCTGCGGCTCCCACTGTTAAAACACTACCAACCATAGCATCTGTGAAAGTGCTGTTCGTTCCTGTAACAACTCCTGTAGCCAAGTTTATTGCAACAGTTCCAGAACCAGCCAATTGAGATTCTGATTTGCCCCAAAGTGACATGTTTCTACTTGTTAATGTTTGCTAGAGATATTTATACAGAGATAGATCTATCTTGCTTTGATCGCTGTCTCTACCTGAGCCAGTAATTTATCATCCATATCAGTCTTAGTAAGTTTTACCGCTTTCTTAAGAATGAGTAGGCATAGATCAATAAGTTTTTCTCCCAATTCTGCATCATCGGGAATCTTATCAATAGCATCTGATACAATCTTAGATGCGATTGGTAATAAAAAGGATAACATTGTTATGTTGCGAACTATATTATATAGTCACCTTTTTCTATTTTTTGTCTTTCTTCTTTTTATCTACATCCATTACTGCCTTTCCATACTTCTTTTTCACAATTTCAAATGCAGAAGGACCTTTGTTTACCTTCCGTGTCTTTTCCATTTCTTTACTTGGAGGCATTGTAGTCCCATCCTTCTTATCCTTAGATGGTTTTACTCGCCCCTCATCTCTGGCGATATCATAACCCTCTTCGTCTAAATTAAAGTTTTTTTTTAGAATGTTTTGAGATACTTCAAGTATTCCTTTATTTGATAGCGGATCATATGTTTTTTGAACCGATAAATCTTTCTCTACACTCTCACATGCACCTTCTTTTTCCTCTTCCTCTCCAGTTGATGCAGTTATTGATGTTGCCATCTTTTCAAACTTTTCCTTTGCTTTATCTGGATCTACCATGACCATTGGGTTTTTAATACCCATTCCTGCTCTCAACTTATTCTTCATAAAGTTGATATATGCGTAGTTAGCACGATTATCTTTCTTCTCAACTTCCTCTTTAACACCATATCCATTCTGAGGATCTGCTTCATCTACTGGGGCAATCTGAACTGCACCTGTTTTATAATTATCCACACCTTTTGGATTTATTTTCTTACCTGTTGGTTCAGTGCTTGTAGTTCCATCTGCAAGAAACTCTTCTTTCGCCATCGCCTTGCCGATTGCCTTTCGACGATTCATTAAGTAAGAATCTGTTTTGTTAACTTTACCATCGTTATTAACATCTTTATCTTCCTTACCAACTGGATCTAACTTGCCACCTTTTGATTTCTTACCACCACCAAGTGCCTTAGCTGTTTGTTCACCTCTTTTCTTCTCACCTTCATATGGTGTTCCATATTCAGTCATTTCCACTTTAAGACCTTTACCTCTTAATGCAGTAATCTTTTCACGATCAGCGTAACGCACGTATGACTTTTCTGTTTTAGGATCTGTAACCCTAACCTTATATTTTCTTGCTTTCTCCTCAGATAACTTTCTCTCGTATTCGGTTACTAACTCGTCTTCATGTGGTATTGTGTTTCCATCCTTATCTTTTTGATGATGCTCGAATACTGATGAAAATGCTTTTGAAAAACTCTCTAGTGCCCAATCATCAGACGCACCGATATACTGTTCTGATACTCCACCACCTTTGCCAAATAGTTTTGCACGAACTTCTGCTCTATCTTTTTGATCCATAGATGTATTAGACATATACTGAGAAAATGCTTGCTTAAGATCAATATCTTCTCTACGAGCACGATAACGAATATCATAAACTGCTTGACGAATTCTCTTAGCAGAGTTTTCTGCAGTGCCTCCCTTCTTTCCACCAGATTCCTGTTCACCTTTAGGTGCATCTACTACTGGTGCTGCCTTTTTTCTCGCAGGTAATCCTTCAGAAATATTAGTGCTCATTGTAATAATGTTGCTTAAGACCTTTTTCTATATTTATTTATGAAATCTAAACCGTAACTACTTCCACGAACCATAGTTTCTGCATATTTTCTATGTTTATCTGTGCCTACTAGTCTATTTTCTGCAGGAACCCCACTAATAGCAGTGAGTTTATTGTAATTATTAACTTCATTTATGTCTTTTATCCATGATTTAAACATCATTTTATTTTCTGTAACGCAAATTACATAACTTGTCCCTCTCCTAATAATTCTGCCTACCATACCAGTATTAACATTCTCTACCAACTCACCTAACTTGTATATAATATTATCAACATAGTTCTCACGAAGAGTTTGTAGATCGAATTTAGGTGCCATTTCCCAGATACCCCACTCCTCATTGATTCCCATTGAAGATCTTACTGCAGTAAATATTTGTTTCTTACTATCTTTATCCAAATCTTTTGGTAAACCTTTACTAAATGCCTTAAAATCATTTTCAGATGCTGCAAGTCTCATTCTTGATGCGGATAATCCCTCCACACCCTCAGCATCAGGATCACGTTCGCCAGATGAAATCACATCAACCTGATCAAAATCATATAGTTTACCATTATAATTATTAGCCAGTTTTGTAAATTCTTTCACTCTATCTGCACCACCAACAATTTTTACATTTGCGTATCCAGCATTATTTGCACCATTTAGAACATCGAATATTGTTCTTGCATTGGTATCATTCATAATATTATTGGCATGTTGTGGAAACATAGCCTTCATAATATCTACTTTTGTGTTTGGATCTAATGGATTTTTCTTTGGATCATTACTTCTTGATGGAACAATCATATAGTCATCTTTTTTACCCTCTACTGAACTAGCAGCAGTGTTCATTAATTGAAGATGACCTAGATGTGGTGGATTAAATCTACCAAATGCAATTGTAAGAGTGCCCTTATTTTTCTTATTAGGTTGAAATGGTGGTTCTTCCTGTTGTGCTTCAACTTCTTGTTGTGCTGGTTCGGAATATGTGGTTTTTGATAAGTTCTTATCCTGTTCACTCTGAGGTGGATCTTGTTGACCTATTCTCTGTCTCTTATTGTAAAACTTTAATCTGCCTTTTTCTGTTTTTGCAGTAAATTCTCCCGTGGATTTATCATACCATCCCCCATGACCATCACCAACTAAACCAAGTCTAGCTGCTTGTTGTGCTGCAGATTCGTTTATAAATTGTAAAAAAGATTTCATTAGTTTCGGGTCAGTTTTACCAATATCTTATCTTTATTATCGGTAAACTTCTTAAGAATAGATGCTCTTGTATGTCTATATTTATCATCTTTATCAGCACCCAATGCATGATAGCAGAAAAACATAAAATTATCATAGATATTTCCACGAATAATTTTTTGTTTTTTAAATTCTGTAATTAATGAATTAAGAAGATCTTCCATTATGCTACGAGTTTATCAAGATCTGCTCTTTTATCTAGGTCTAGAGTAGACCTCTGAGGTTTACTTTGCACTAACAATGCTGTAGTAAATCTGTAATTATATACAGGTATGCTACTTCCTGCTTTCAACCTAATTCTTACCCTAGCAGTTACATCAAGGGGTGGTATTGGTAAATTTGCAGGATTTGCAGACATATGATACAAACCATATCCTCCAATTTGGATATAATAAACACCCTTTGTTGCATAATATTCCCAGATACTTGTTTTATCAATTGGTTTATACGCATCCTTAAACCTTGCTTGATCTTGTTTCTTGTTTGCTAATGTAAAATCTGCGTTCGGTATAGTTCCCTTATTTGGTGCTCCTTTGTATCCCCATTTATTATTAGCAAATTCCTCTGTACCCACCGCACGTAAAAGTTGTCTCATCTTCTCTGCTGCTGCAAAACCTTTTCTTGGTATACCTGCTTTCGTAAACTCCTGCACACCACCAAGAACCCAACCATTGGGTGTGTAATCCAAAGTTCCTTGACCAAAATCAGTTTCTTCAAAATTTAATTTGACTTCTAAATTATATGTTCTTCCATCGTAGATAAATTTTCCATCAGGTTTGTTAGGATCTGCTGCTGCAGGTTGAAATCCAAGAGGTGCTAACCCCTTGTTCTTTAATTTTCTATGTACTGCTGCCTCGTACAGGAAACCTTTTTGACCTGCCATCTTTTTTGACTATTTATCTGTCGTCTGATGCACGATTCTCTGAATAGTGTACATCAAAGTCTCCACCAGGATATCTTTTCTTTAACTTTTCTACATTACCCTCTATCACTTCATCTAGTGTTACGTTCAATGCTGCACATGCTTGCATCACATACCACATCACATCACCCAACTCAATAACAAGATGCTCACGATTATCATGATTCCAAGGTTTACCTTGGAAAACCATTTTCTTAACGATCTCCATAAATTCACCACCTTCAGCACTAATCCCAACAGCAGCAGTAAGAAGCCTGTGAATATTGGAACCTTCTCCGTCAAGGGTACTAAGACTTTCAAGGAAAGATTGATAATTTTTACTGGGATCGGATGTGACACCATCCACGAATAAAGCATACTTATCCAAGTCAACTTTGTTTCCTGCATAACTTACGTGAGGTTGTTGATTTTTGTGTGTTTCGTAATCTCCAGACATAATTAAAAATTGAATTCAGCAAAAGACTTTTTAGGTGCTTTATCCTCTTTATTATACTCCTCTTCGCTTCCACTGTCAACAATATCATCTTGTGCTTTCTGCTCACAATCGTATAGTCTCATCTTCGCACGATCAATACCTATTACAAATCTCTTGTAGATAGTTGGATCATTGTATCTATTCTTCAATTGCTTGACCATTATCTGGTTTAACGTTTCCAGTTCCTCAGTAGATATAAGAGCAAACATAAGATCAGCAGTGGCTGGGAGACCAAAGGATTCACTTGTATCAGTAAGATCGACATCACTACTACCATAGCCAGAACGAGTCGTCTGAGTAGCGGAGACGATAGGTACATTAGCTTCAACTGCAAGACCCCTGAGCTCTTCAGCAATCGCCTTAATATAGGAATACGAGTTAACATTTGATCCTGCCCTGTAACGTGATGATGCACATATATTTAAGTAATCTATGAATATTATATCAGGTTTAAAAGATTTTTTCAATGATAATTCATTAAGTAATGCCTTAAAGTGACCACTATGTGCTGATGCTGTCGGATATTCCTTGATAATAAGATTACCTTGAGTTTTCTTTGATAAGGAGACTACCTTGTTTTCAAACATTGGTCTAGGTAACTCAGTTATATCTTGTATAGGAACATTCAAAAGATTAGCATCAATTCTTTCAGCAATTTTCTCCTCAGCCATCTCAAGCGTGATGTATAATACGTTCTTGTTTTGGAGTAACACACTGCTTGCGACATGACACATAAACAAAGATTTACCAACACCAGTGCCAGCGAGAGCAATATTGAGTGTTTTATTTGGAATCCCACCCTTTGTAATCTTGTTGAAAAATTCGAGGTCGAATTGAATCTTATCTTCCTTTTTGTGATATAACTCATATCTTTCCTCGTAGTCTTCTAAGTAATCGTGTCCTATATGATTATCGAAAGAAACAGCCAGAGCGTCAGAGAGAATAGTAGGAATAGCATCCCTTCCTTTAGCGTCATCTTGTCCATCTGCTAACGCAATAGATTCCATTAATGCTAAGTATATAGCACGATCACGACACCACTTCTCAGTAGTATCCATCAACCATTGATAGTCTGCAGGTTTATCTTCTAATGAATTATTAATATCTCTAACTTCTTTTACTTCTGCTTCTGTAAGATCTGTTCGATTATCAGTTTCTATATTCAATGCCTCTATGGTTATTGCTGAACCATACTTCACAATAAATTTAGTTATCTCTTCAAAGACAANCTTCTCAGATCTCTGCTCAAAGTAATCAGGTTGTATGAAAGGTATGACTTTCCTAGAAAACTCTTCGTTATAAATTAGATTCCGAAGAACCGTTGTTTCAATTCGTTCCATATGAGAAGTATTCTTTTGCAATAGTATCAAGTTTTTCCATTACTTCTTCTGTAAAATATTCTTCGGTATTAGCGAGAATCTGTTTAGCATAGAGTTTCTTACCATTTATTTCATAACGTCCTGCAACGTTCTTCCACATACCACCTATCTCACCTAACTCAAGTAATCCATAATAACGATCAAGACCACGTTCATCATAATACAGACGAACTTCTACATCACGATTTTCTTTTGTTAAACGTGATTTATGAGTCTTTGCTTTGATAATATTTCCGATAACTTCCTTACCATCTTTCTCTTTCTTTTTGCTGAGATAAACGATTGTACTTGCTGCGTACTTGAGTCCGCTACCTCCTCCCATTTCTTTAGTTGGAACATAAGCTCCGATGACATCGTACGTGTGATTTGTGACAATAAGTGGGACATTTGCTTGACCTAATTTAAGTGTTAACATTCTAAACGCACCTTTTACAAGTTGAGATTTAGTCATATCTCTTACCTGTTTATCATTCAGTGCGTCTGTAATTTCTTTCTCTGTGGAAAGCATACCTAGAGAGTCTAGCACAAACATACAAGGTTTACGCTCTTCTTCATCTTTTTTTAAGTATATGTCTATTGCTCTAAGTGCCTTACTTCTAAACTCTTCAATAGTAACTACATTTACAACAACCAACCGTGTCGTATCAACTCCACGAGACTCCAATAATCCTTTATTGACGGCTGCTTCAGTGTCAAAATAGAGACAATACCCATCAGGGTTAGTGTCCAAAAAGTT
>FUFK010063447.1_pt1 | contig 24042 bp, 25 predicted proteins | sample 1021851 | NCBI WGS metagenome assembly FUFK01 (sample SAMEA51879418, study PRJEB19060) | metagenome | reverse complement strand
TTCCGGGACCCTGGAGAACAGGACGTTCGACAGGGAGTCTACAGGGACGTATTCACGACGTTCCCGGAAGGGCATAACACAGACACGCGACCCCGGCTGGAGAGACCTTCCCGCTAAAGTGGGATAAAGCCCCTTTTTTTAACGCTGAACGGGCGTCAGAATCGAGGCAACACCCAACAAGGATGAGCCCGATGAAAACCTGGTGGCCACTACTGCTGCTTGCCGTGCCGATATTCGCCGTGGCGCAGACTACCGACCGGCCGGACAGCGGCTCAAAGGGTATTTACCGGACGCTGGACGCCGACGGCAACGTGGTGTTCACCGATAACCCGCCGGACAAGGAGCGCGCCGAGGAAGTGAAGGTGGGCCCCACCAACACCATGGACAGCCCGCCGATGGAACGGCGCGCGGAACCCCGGGGCGACGCCCCACCGGAGCCGCCGCCGCTGCCGGACTCGGGCTACCGGGCGGTGTCGATCACCGCGCCGGACGCCGGCGCCAACCTGCGCATTCCCCAGGACAATCCGATCCAGGTGCAGGTATCGCTGTCGCCGTCGCTGAAAAGCGGGCACCGGCTGGTGATCCTCGACAACGGCACGCCGCTCGAGGGCACCGCCATGGATTTCCCCAATCCCGGCGAGCACACGCTGATCGCCCAGGTGCGCGACAGCCAGGGTGAGGTGCTGATCGAATCCGAGCCGGTGCTGTTCTACGTGATGCGTACCACCGCCGACAGCGGCGGCGGCCAGGGCGGGGGCAAGGGCTCCGCCTTTCCCACCTTCGGTGGCCGGGCCGAGCGTGGCGGTTCCGCCACCACCGGCAGTGGCGCCGACCGGGGCGCCGGCGCCGATCGCGGTGGCGCCGCCTCCGTGGGCGGCAGCGCGCAACGCGTTATCCGTCCTTCCGACGACTGACTCCGGCGTGCACCAAAAAGGTGCGCGGCCCCCCAATACCTCCTAGACTGCACCTGGACGGACACGTCCTCCGCCCGCCTGTTGCCCTGTGAGGGCGCTCTTCCGGGTGGCCTGATAATTGCTTATGCCCTGTTATGGCCCGAACTATGACGACAGATACGGTGCTGCAAAAACGGCTGCTGGATCATCTCCGTACCGCGGTAATGATGCTCGACGGCGACCTGCGCGTGCGCTATCTCAATCCGGCGGCGGAAATGCTGCTGGCCACCAGTGCGTCTCGAATAATCGGGCAGCGGCTGCCGGAGTACTTCTTCGACGACGAGGACGCGCGGGGTGCCCTGCAACAGTGCATGGACGAAGGGCACCCGTTCACCCGCCGGGAAGCCCGGCTCAACGTGGCGCCGGGGCAGCAGGCGATGGTTGATTACAGCGTCAGCCCGATCCATGAGCGTGGCCAGAACATGGCGCTGCTGGTGGAAATGCAGTCCCTGGACCGGCTGTTGCGTATTACCCGGGAGGAGGGGCTGATGCACGCCCACCAGGCCACCCGCGCGCTGGTGCGCGGCGTCGCCCATGAGATCAAGAACCCCCTGGGCGGTATTCGCGGCGCCGCCCAGCTGCTCGAGCGGGCGCTGCCGGATCCGGAGCTGGCGGAGTACACCCGGGTGATCATCGACGAGGCGGACCGCCTGCGCTCGGTGGCGGACCGGATGCTGGGCCCGCGCAAGCCGCCGGCGTTCGCGCCGGTCAATATTCACGAATGCCTGGAGCATGTGCGTCAGTTGTTGCTGGCGGAGTACCCGGAAGGGGTGCTGCTGCGCCGCGATTACGACGTCAGCCTGCCGGAAGTGATCGCCGACCGGGACCAGCTGATCCAGGTACTGCTGAACCTGATGCGCAACGCCATGCAGGCGCTTCTGGAAGCCGGCACCGAGGACGCCCGCGTGGTGATGCGCACCCGCGCGCTGCGCCAGTTCACCATCGGCGTGCAGCGCCACCGGCTGGTGCTGCGGGTGGACATCGAAGACAACGGCCCGGGGATCTCCCAGGAGCTTCAGGAAACGATTTTTTATCCCATGGTCAGCGGCCGGGCCAACGGCTCGGGGCTGGGGCTGTCCATCGCCCAGTCGATCATCAGCCAGCACCAGGGTCTGATTGAGTGCGAGAGCGAGCCCGGGCGCACCTGCTTCAGCCTGCTGCTGCCCATGGAACCGGTGGATACAACGGAGAGCAAAGGATCATGACCGCAACCATTTGGGTGATCGACGACGACCGCTCCATTCGCTGGGTGCTGGAAAAGGCGCTCGGCCAGGAAGGCTACCAGCCGGTATGTTTTGAAGACGCCGACGAGGCCCTGAACCGCCTCGACGAGGGCGGCGCCGAGCCCGATGTGCTGATCTCCGACGTGCGCATGCCGGGCACCGACGGCCTGCGCATGCTCAAGATCCTGCAGCGCAAGAACCCCAATCTGCCGGTGATCATCATGACCGCCCATTCCGACCTGGATTCGGCGGTGGCGTCCTACCAGGGCGGGGCGTTCGAATACCTGCCCAAGCCGTTCGACGTGGACGAGGCGGTGGCGCTGGTCAAGCGGGCCATCAAGCACCGCAAGGAGAACGACGAGGAGTTCGTGGCGCCGGCGGCGGAAACGCCCACCGAGATCATCGGCGAGGCGCCGGCCATGCAGGAGGTGTTCCGCGCCATCGGCCGGCTCAGCCACTCCAACGTGACGGTGCTGATCAACGGGCAGTCGGGCACCGGTAAGGAACTGGTGGCCCGGGCGCTGCACCGCCACTCCATGCGCCGCGAGAAGAACTTCGTGGCGCTGAATATGGCGGCGATCCCCAAGGATCTGATCGAATCGGAACTGTTCGGCCACGAGAAAGGCGCCTTTACCGGCGCCAACAGCCAGCGGGTCGGGCGTTTCGAGCAGTCCAACGGCGGTACCCTGTTCCTCGATGAGATCGGCGATATGCCGCTGGAGGCCCAGACCCGGCTGCTGCGCGTTCTCCAGGAGAACGAGTTCTACCGGGTGGGCGGCACCACCCCGATCCATGTGGACGTGCGCATTATCGCCGCCACCCACCAGGATCTGGAAAAGCTGGTGCGCGACGGCGACTTCCGGGAGGACCTGTTCCACCGCCTCAATGTGATCCGCATTCACATTCCGCGTCTCGCCGAGCGCCGCGAGGACATTCCCGCCCTGGCCGGCTACTTTCTCCAGCACGCCGCCCAGGAGTTGGGTGTCGACCCCAAGGTGCTGCACAAGGACACCGAAAAGTATCTCGCCGCCATGCCCTGGCCGGGTAACGTGCGGCAGCTGGAAAACACCTGCCGCTGGCTGACGGTGATGGCCTCGGGCCGGGAAGTGCTGGTCGACGACCTGCCGCCGGAACTGCGCCAGAGCGGCAGCAAACCCACGGAAACCGGCGGCGACTGGCTGAAATCCCTGCGCCACTGGGCCGACCGGGCCCTGGCCCGTGGCGACCGCGGGATTCTGGAGCAGGCGGTGCCGGAGTTCGAGCGCACCATGATCGAAGTGGCGCTACAGCACACCGGCGGCCGCAAACGGGACGCGGCGGCGCTGCTCGGCTGGGGGCGCAATACGCTCACCCGCAAGATCAAGGAGCTGGACATGGAAGCGGAATTCAGCGGCGACGACTAGCAGTTCGGATGCCAGTGGCCCATGAGGGCAGGGCTTGTGCGAGCGGGCCCTCTACTCGCTCAACCCACGCGCCTCCAGATCCACCAACACCCAATCCCCACCCGCTTCGCGCCAACGACTCCGCACCCGGAAACTGTCCGCGTCCTCCGGCAGCGTGGCGCGACCGCCCCACACCAGAGCGTTGAACGTGACCTCCGCGTCGCGCAGCGTCACCGGATCCAGCGACACCCGCACATTGAGAAAGCTGACCTGGCGCTTGGGATAGCGCAGGAACACCCCCACCAGACGGCGGCCGGCCGCTTTGCGGTCCAGATCGCGGTAGCGGAAATCCGCCGCCAGCCGGTCCATCACCGCGCCCACGTCGCCGCCCTCCAGGCCGCTTTCCAGTTCCGCCACGGCCTCGCGCAGGGCCGCTTCCGGCGGCGGCGTCTCGCAGCCGGTGAGCAGCGGTTGCAGGGCCACCAGCAGACAGTATGCTGTCAGCCGAGCCCAGCGGCGGATTTCACGCATGTCATTATTCCCCCCAATCGAGCCCTACCATCGCCAGTACCTGGATGTCGGCGACGACCATTTGTTGTACGTGGAGCAGAGCGGCAACCCGGAGGGTGAGCCCGTGGTGGCCCTGCACGGCGGCCCCGGCGGCGGCAGCTCGCCGTTGCTGCGGCGGCTGTTCGACCCGCAACGCTACCGCATCGTGGTGTTCGACCAGCGCGGCGCCGGACGCAGCCGGCCCTACGCCAGCACCGAGCATAACACCCTGCCGGATCTGGTCGCCGACCTGGAGCGCATCCGCGAGCACCTGATGATTCCCCGCTGGCGGGTGGTGCTGGGCGGCTCCTGGGGCGTCACCCTGGCGCTCGCCTACGCCCTGGATTTCCCGTCCCGGGTGGCGTCGCTGGTGTTGCGCGGTGTGTTCCTGTGCCGGCAAGAGGACATCGACTGGCTCTACACCGAACGGGGCGCGGCGCGCTTCTATCCGGACCTGTGGGCGCGCCTGCTGGAGGCGTTGCCGCCCGGCGAGGGGGACCTGGTCACCCGCTACCACCGGGCGTTGCCGGGGCCGGAGGGCGAACGTCTGGCCCGGGAGTGGACGCTCTGGGAAGCGCGGCTGTCGAGCCTGGATCCGCCGCCGGAGATCAATGTGGACCACAACGCCCGCGCCATGGCGCAGCTGGAGACCCATTACTTCGTCAACGGCGGCTTTCTGGAACAGCCGATTCTGCCCCGCGCCGGCGCGCTCACCTGCCCGGTGGAGATCGTGCACGGCCGCTACGACATGGTCTGCCCACCGGAGCAGGCCTGGCTGCTGCACCAGGCGCTGCCCGACAGCCGGCTCAACTGGGTGCCGGCGGCAGGGCACAGCAGCGCCGAGCCGGCCATCGCCGAGGCGCTGGTGGCGGCGGTCAGGCGCCTGGGTCGGCGGGGCTGAGAATCAGCAGATAATCGTGGCGGGCGTTGTACACCGGCAGTGGCCGGCTGGAGGGGTCTTCGCTCTGGTAATCCACGCGCGACTCGGTGGCGCCGTTGAAACGCAGTATCCGGCCTTCGTTATCGGCGGCCAGGGTCCAGCCCGGGGTGAGCCCGGCGCGCAGCCGCTCCAGCGGCCACAGCGCCAGCTGCAGATCGGCGATCAGATCGTCGGCGGAAACCTCGGGGGGCAAATACGGCGTGCGTTTAACGTTCAGCCGCCCTTGCCCGTAGTGCATCTCCACCATCAGCCGGCCCTCTTCGTCGGTCACCGTGATGAGGGTGCTTTCCGGCGTCAGGCTGAGGCGCGCGTACGCGTAGTGGATGCGCTCGCCGACGCGAATTTCCAGGCCGCGCCCGATTTCCCGGTACTCACCGAACGTCGCCGCCGGTGGCCGGGCCCCGCGCACCGGCTCGCCCCAGAGCTGGCAGCCGTGGAGTGAGACGAGCAGTGCGATGAGAAACAGTATGCGATGCGGCATAGGCCCCGATAGCAGTGAGAAAGAGAACCGATTATGGTGCGGCCACACGGCACGGGCAATGGCGGCCCGGGATGTGAGCTCAATTTATAGAAACCAGGAGATCGGGTGAGAGTTCTATTGCAGCGGGTAACGTCGGCCGAGGTCCGAGTGTCCGGCCAGGTGGTCGGCGCGATCGGTTCCGGACTTCTCGCGTTCGTGGGAATACAGCGTGGCGATGACGGCGCCACCGTGGAGCGCATGGCCGGGCGGATCGCCGGTTACAGAATGTTCGCCGATGAGCGCGGCAGGATGAACCGCAGCGTGCGCGATATCGGCGGGGCCGTGCTGCTGGTGTCGCAGTTCACCCTGGCCGCGGATACCGAAAAAGGGCTGCGGCCCGGTTTTTCCAGTGCGGCGGAGCCCGGCGAGGCCCGCCGCCTTTGCGACGCGCTGGCCGCCGGCCTGCGTGATTCGGGGCTGCCGGTCGCCGAGGGGGAATTCGGCGCGGATATGCAGGTGAGCCTGGTCAACGACGGGCCGGTAACCTTCCTTATCAATCTGTGACGCCGTTGCTGTCCCCTTATGTTGCAAAGACGTGACCCTGCTTTATGATGAATTTTAAGCTCCCGGGGGAAACCACATGGGAGCGCAACCAGAAAGCGTAAATAAATGGAGATATTTATGAAAAAAGTATTGTTGGCAGCAGCGCTGCTGGGCGCTTCCGTTTCCGCTCAGGCGGTGGCTCCGGGTGGTCCCGGCTGTGGTTGGGGTAACCTGATTTTCGAAGGCAAGTCCGGCATGCCGGTTCACCTGCTCGCGACCATCGTTAACGGCACTTCCGGTAACGCCACCTTCGGCATGACCAGTGGCACCAACGGTTGTGACACCAGCGGGGCGCTCACCTACAGCGGCGAAAGCCTGCTCAGCATGAACGGCGTGCTGGAAGAAGTGGCTCAGGACATGGCCACCGGCGAAGGCGAAGCCCTGACCGCGCTGTCCGTGTCCATTGGTGTTTCCGGTGACGACCGCGCTTATTTCAACAGCGTGATGCACGAAAACTTCGCGTCCATCTTTCCCCGTCAGGACGTGAGCGCCGGCGAAGTGATGCAGCGGATCACCGCCGTCATGCAGAACGATCAGAAACTGGCTAAGTACGTATAAACACAGCCCCATGAGCCCGCCTCCGTCCGGAGGCGGGTTTTAAGTCCCCACCTGAAGATGGAATTCGCATGCGTGCCGCCTTGCTGTGCGTCCTGGTATTGTTTTGCTCAACCGTCGCCCAGGCCCGGGACCTGGAACAGCTTGCACAACAGCCGCGCTGGCAGGCGCTTTTGCATATCAACCCCGGCGCCACCCTGCGCGACCGCCAGCGCAGCTACGTGGACGACGCGGACTTTTTTCTGGCCGCCGACGGCGCCGCCAATCCGGTCTCGGAGCTGGCGGCCACGGTGGAGGCGCTGGAGCAGGAAGCCTCCCCGGCCCGCTGTCGTTTTCCCGCGCGCTATCGTTTCGTCGCCGAAGCACTCGGTTGGCCGGACACGGAGCCGTTCGCCCACTGCGCGGAGTATCTGGAGTGGCGCGGCGCGGTGCACGCCAAGCGCGCGGTCCTGGTTTTTCCCGCCTCCTATTTGAACAGCCCTTCCTCCATGTTCGGCCATACCCTGCTGCGGCTGGACCAGGGCGACGACGGCGCGGTATGGCTGTCCTGGGCGATCAACTTCGGCGCCGTGACCACCGAGCAGGATAACTCGCTGTTCTATATTTACCGGGGGCTGGCGGGCGGCTATCCGGGCCGTTTCAACCTGGTGCCCTATGTTCAGAAGATTCAGCAGTATTCGAACATGGAGAGCCGGGATATCTGGGAGTACACCCTGAAGCTGGACCAGAGCCAGATCGACTGGATGATCGACCACCTCTGGGAGCTGAGGGATATTAATTTCGATTACTACTTCTTCGACGAGAACTGCTCTTTCCGCCTGCTCGAGCTGATTCAGGTGGCGCGTCCGCACGGCGGGCTGCTGGATGAGCTGCGTTTCGCCGAGCTGCCGGTGAATACGGTACGCGCGCTGGAGCAGCGCGGTCTGGTGACCGAACGCCACTACCGGCCCTCCAAGGAAGTGGAGCTGGCCGCTTTGAGCGACCGGCTCGACGATCAGGAGCAGAGGCTCGCCCGCCGCCTGGCGGCGGATCCGGCGGTGGCGGAGAGTGACGCTTTTCAGTCACGGCCGCCCCGGCGGCAGGCGATGATGGCGCGTACCGCCTACAGCTACGTGCGCTTCGTGAACCGCAAGGCGGCACGCACCGAGGACATCGCCGGCCGTTCGTTCGCCTTGCTGACGCTGGTCAACCGGCTGCCGTCGGTGGAGGACCCGGAACTGCCCGATAAAGCGCCGCCGGAATCCGGCCACGGGTCGCAGATGCTGGCCGCGTCCGGCGGCCAGCGGGGCAGTGACGATTTCGGTGAAGTCAGCTACCGGCTCACCTACCACGACCTGCTGGATAACCGCCGTGGTTTCCTGGACGGCGCCCAGATTCAGGGGCTGGGTATCACCCTGCGCAGCACCGAATCCGGCGCCGCCCGGCTTGAAGAGCTGGACCTGGTGAGCATTCGCTCGCTGTCGCCGCGCGGTCGCTTCTCCAAGCCGCTGAGCTGGTATGTGGAAGGCGGTCTGGAACGGGCCTGGGCCGGACGGCGGCGGCTGACCCGTTATGTGCAGGGCGGGGCCGGGGGCAGCTGGCGCAGCGGACCCTGGCAGCCCTATCTGCTGGCCAGCGTCCGGGCGGAGAACAACAGTGATTTCGGCCCTCTGATCACGCCCGGCGGCGGCGCCGAAGCCGGGATGCTGTATCATGCCGGTCGCTGGCAGTGGCAGTTGAGCAGTGCCGGCCACTATTTCAGTAATGACGTCTACCGCCATCGCTCCACCTTGGCGGTACAGTATGCCCTGGCCCGTGAGCACGGCCTGCGCGCCTCACTGGAGCGCGAGGGTTGGCGCGGCGATGGCGAAACCGAATTCAAAGTACAGTGGCGATGGTATTTCGACTGATTCCGGCCGTTTGTCTGGCCTTGCTTCTCCAGGGTTGCAGCAGCCTGTTCTTCTACCCCATGGAACCCTGGGTCCAGAACCCGGCGCGCCAGGGGCTCGACTATGAAGACGTGGTGCTGATACACCCCGACGGCCTGCGTATCCACGGCTGGTGGCTGCCCGCCCGGGGCAGCGCCCGCGGGACGGTTTACTTCCTGCACGGCAATGCCCAGAACATCAGCACCCATCTGATGAACGTGCACTGGTTGCCGGAGCGGGGGTATAACGTCTTCCTGCTCGACTACCGGGGTTACGGCTTGTCCGAGGGGGATCCGGATCTGGAGGGCGCCCAGGCCGATATCCAGCTGGGCCTGGACTGGCTGGCGCAATCGCGCCGCCTGGAGGGCGCCCCGCTGGTGCTGTTCGGGCAAAGCCTGGGCGGTGCCATGGCCACCGGAGTGCTGGCCCGCGAGCGTAACGACGGCGTTGTCGATTGCGTGATGCTGGAGGCGCCGTTCGCCAGCTACCGGGACGTGGCTTCGGACGTGATGGCGCGCAGCTGGCTGCTCTGGCCGCTGCGCTGGATGGTGCTGCCGACCTTGCCGGCGCGCGCCAACGATCCCGAGCGCCACGTGGCGGAACTGGCGCCCCGGCCCCTGTTGATCCTGCACAGCAAGGAGGATCCGGTGGTGCCTTACCAGCAGGGCCGCCGGCTCTATGCGGCGGCTCAACCCCCCAAGACGTTTCAACCCCTGAAGGGCGGGCACACTCAGAGCGTTCGCGATCCGGCGGTCCGTGATCGTCTGGTGGCGTTCATGCAGGATAACGAATGCGCGGCGCGTCCGGCGCCGCCGGCGGAGACACCGGCTGCCGCCCCGGCCGAGCCGGAGCGGGCGCCGGCCCCGGTGTCGGAGTCCGGCGTCGAGGCCCGGGCCACGCCGGCGTCGGGCTACCGGTTCTGAGGGTCGTCCTGTTCCCGGTCCAGTTGCTGGCGGCGCACCATGCGGCCGAAGACCAGGCCGATCTCGAACAGCAGCCACATGGGCACCAGCTGCAGCAGGGTCTGGCTGATGATGTCCGGTGGCGTCAGCATCATGCCGATTACGAAGCAGGCCACCACCACATAGGCCCGTGACGCGGCCAGTTTCTCCACCGTGGTGATGCCGGTGGCCACCATCAGCACGATGGCGATGGGCAGCTCGAAGGCGACGCCGAAGGCCAGGAACAGCGCCAGCACGAAATCCAGATAACTGCTGATGTCCGTGGTCACCGCCACCCCTTCCGGGGCGATGGTGGTGAAGAACTGGAACATCAGCGGGAACACCACGAAGTAGGCGAAGGCGGCGCCGCCGTAGAACAGCAGCACGCTGCTGGCCAGCAGCGGCACCGCCAGCTTTTTCTCGTGGCGGTACAGGCCCGGCGCCACGAACGCCCAGGCCTGGTGGAGAATAAACGGCATCGCCACGAAGATGCTCAGGTAGAGCGTCAGCTTGAACGGTGCCAGGAAGGGCGACGCCACGCCGGTGGCGATCATATTGGTGCCTTCCGGCATGGCGTCCATCAGCGGGCGCGCCACCAGGGTGTAGAGATCGCGGGAAAAGTAGAACAGCCCCAGGAAGATCACCAGCACCACCACCAGGGTTTTCAGCAGGCGGTTGCGCAGTTCGAGCAGATGGCTGACCAGGGTTTGCGGGGTGTCATCGGGGCGTTGGTCGTCGCGGCGCTCTTCACTCATTCGGTTTCTTCTCGGCCTCCGGCGTCTGGCCGTTATCCTGATTGTCGGGCTGATCGAGGGTTTGCGGGCGGCGCCGCGCGCGGGCCACTTCCTCCGGAGACAGCAGGCTGTCGCGGGCCTCGCGGATGCTCTCCTCGTCCAGGCCCATTTCGCGCATCTGCTTTTCCATCCGTTCGCGCATGTCCTGGTTCAGCGCTTCCCGTTCCAGCTCGTTGCGCAGATGGTTGAAGGTGGAGCGCGCCCGGCCGACCCAATAGCCCACCGTGCGCGCCGCCTTGGGCAGACGCTCCGGGCCCAGCACCACCAGACCGATGATGGAAATCAACGCCAGTTCGGAAAAGCCGATATCAAACATGGGCCGCTGCTCCGTGGCGTATCAGACCTGATCCTTGTGTTTTTCCTGCTTGCTGGTGTGCGTGCTCGCTGTCGTTGTCGGCCAGGCGCTTGCTGTTCTGCTCGTCCTCGCCGTCCTTGACCGAATCCTTGAAGCCTTTGATGGCGCCGCCCAGATCGTTACCGATGTTGCGCAGTTTCTTGGTGCCGAACAACAGCACCACGATGGCCAGGATGATGAGCAGTTGCCAAATACTGATACCGGAAAACATGGTTAGTCTCCTCGCTCGCTACGAGCGGCTTTTTCGTCATGGCCGGACAGGCCGAAGCGTTGCTCCAGCTCTGCCAGGACCTGGTCCGGACCGAGCCCCAGATGGGCCAGCATGATCAGCGAATGAAACCACAGATCGGCGGTTTCGTTGATCAGCGCCTTGGGGTCTCCGCCGGCGTCGGTGTCGCGGGCGGCGAGCAGGGTTTCCACCGCTTCCTCGCCGACCTTCTCGAGAATCTTGTTCAGGCCCTTATCGTACAGGCTGGCCACATAGGACGAATCCGGCGCGGCGCCCTTGCGCTGTTCCAGGACCTGATGAAGCTGGTTGAGGATATCGGACATGGTGTCTCCAAATACAGCGCCAGTTTAGCACCGGCCGGCGCCAGACCCTAGCAGCCTGCTAACGTCGACATGACCTAGCGCCGGCAGGCCCAGGCCAGCAGCACCAGGGCGCCGGCGGCCATGGGCCAGGCCCACTGGCCGGCGCCGTGCAGGGCGTCCACCGCCGCCAGAGCGGCCAGGCCCAGACCGCCCAGGCCGCCCAGCATCTTGTGCCGGTGGCGGCGCAGGCCGGTTTCAAAGTAGTGCGCCATTTCCCGCTGCTGCTGGGGCTGGTGGCGCAGGCTCTCCAGGCCGTCGCGCAGCAGCTCCGGCATGTCCGGCAGTTGCGCCGCCCACTCCGGCAGCCGGTTGCGCAGCTTGTTGGCGGTGGCGGCGGGGCCGTACTCCTCCATCATCCAGGCTTCCAGCAGCGGCCGGCCCACGGTCCAGATGTCCAGCCGCGGGTAAATGCTGCGCCCCAGACCTTCGATGTGCACCAGGGTCTTCATCAGCAGGATGTACTGCACCGGCGCTTCAATGTGGTAGTCCCGGGCCAGGTCGAACAGGCGCAGCACCAGCGGCGCGAACTCCATGCTCTCCAGGTCGGCGCCGCGCACCGGGGCGATAATCTCGGTGACCGCCTGCTCGAAGCGGTGGCGGTCCACCGGCCCGCGCGCCCAGCCGGCGCGGATCACCTGGTCCACCAGGCCGGGGTAATCCTCGCGCATCACCGCCAGCACCATGCGGCCCAGCACGTTCAGGTCCTGCTTGGAGAGGCGCCCGGCGATGGCGCAGTCCACCGCCATGTACTGCGGTGACTCGGGGTGTTCCGGGTTAACGAAGATGTTGCCCGGGTGCATGTCGGCGTGGAAGAAGTTGTGCCGGAACACCTGGGCGAAGAAGATCTCCACGCCGCGTTCGGCGAGCACGCGCGGGTCGATGCCGGCGGCGCGGATCGCCTCGATGTCGTTCACCGGGATGCCGTGGATGCGGTCGGACACCATCACCCGCCGCGACGACAGCGCCAGATGCACGGCGGGGATGTACAGCAGCGGGCTGAACAGGAAGTGCCGGCGCATGGCCTCGCTGTTGCCGGCCTCGCGCTCCAGGTCCAGCTCGGCGCGGATCACCGTCTGATAGTCGTGCACCACCTTGCGCGGGTGGAAGTAGCGCGAGTCCGCCCACAGCGCTTCCAGCAACCGGGCGCCGAAGCCCATCACCTTGAGGTCGCGTTCCACGCGCTGTTCGACGCCCGGGCGCAGCACCTTGACCACCACCTGGCCGCCGTCGAGCAGGGTGGCGGGGTGCACCTGGGCCACCGAGGCGGAGGCCAGCGGCGTATCGTCGAAATGCTCGAAGACCTCGTTCAGCGGACGGGGCAGGCTGGCCTCCACCAGCCGCCGGGCCTGGGCGCCGTCGAACGGCGTCACCCGGTCCTGCAGGTGCGCCAGGGCCTCGGTCCACTCCGGCGGCAGCATGTCCCGGCGGGTGGCCATCAGCTGACCGAATTTGATGAAAATCGGGCCCAGGCGCTCCAGCGCCCGTTTCAGGCGCTCACCTTCGCTGAGGTGGCCGGTGCCCAGCCAGCTGGAGGGCACCAGATACTGCAGCAGCACCAGAAAAGGACGGGCCGGATGGGGCGGCAGCAGGGATAACAGACGGTAGCGGCACGCCACATGGACGACCACCAGCAGGCGGCTGATCGGCGGCATCAGGGGCGCTGACTCCCTTTCAGGCGTTGTACCCGGGCGTCCAGGCGATCCACGTCGGCGCGCAGTTCGTCCACGTCCTGGTAGAACTCATAAACGTCGCGGCGCAGCGCCAGCAGGCCGGACTCGCCGCCGATGTAGTCACCCATCTGGTGGCCGAGGCGGTCGAACGCCTGGCGGGCCCAGCCGAACAGGCGCCGCGCGCCCTGGTCCAGCTGCTGGGCCATCTCGCCGCCGATCACCGGTTCCAGCAGGGCGCCCCAGTCCAGATCCAGGTCGGCGGCCAGGTCGCGCACGTCCCGCAGCAGTTCCCGGTTGCCTTCCACGCGCAGGGCGCCGCCGATCACATTGGGCTGGCGGCGCCAGTCGAGCAGCAGGGCGGCCAGATCCACCGGGTTGCCGGTGACGCTCACGTCCGGCTCGGCGTCACTGCGCAGGTAGAGTTCCACGCCTTCCTCGACGATCAGCGCATAGAGGCGCAGCGGCGGCAGCGTCAGATGCACCGCCAGCAGACGGCCGGCGTGGCGGCTGAGCCGCGCGGCGGTGGCCGGGTCGGAGCGCAGCGCGGCGTTGATGGCGCGCTCCACGCTGGCGATGGCGGTGGTGGAAATAAGACCGGGCTCGCGCATCAGACCTTGAACCCCCGGTGCAGGGCGACGATGCCGCCGAGCATGTTGAAGTATTCGCTACGCTGGAAACCGGCCTCGTCCATCATGCCTTTCAGGGTGTCCTGATTCGGGTGCATGCGGATCGATTCCGCCAGGTAGCGGTAGCTTTCCGAGTCGTTGACCACCAGCTTGCCCAGCCGCGGCCAGACCGCGAAGGAGTAGAGGTCATAGAGCTTGGACAGCGGCTTGTGCACCGGGTGGGAAAACTCCAGCACCAGCAGCCGGCCGCCGGGTTTGAGCACGCGCAGCATGGAGCGCAGGGCGGCGTCCTTGTCGGTGATGTTGCGCAGGCCGAAGGCGATGGTGATGCAGTGGAAGCTGTTGTCCTCGAACGGCAGGCACTCGCCGTTGACCTGGGCGACCTGGGTATTGTGGCCGCAGCCGGCGTCGATCAGCCGGTCGCGGCCCACCGCCAGCATGGCGTCGTTGATGTCGGCCAGCACCACCTGGCCGTTGTCGCCCACCAGGCGGGAGAACTTGATCGCCAGGTCGCCGGTGCCGCCGGCCAGATCCAGCACCCGCTGGCCGGGGCGCACGCCGGCCAGCTCCAGGGTCATGCGCTTGAGCACCCGGTGGCTGCCCATGGAGATCAGGTCGTTCATGACGTCGTACTTGGCCGCCACCGAGCGGAACACGCCCGCCACCCGCTGCTGTTTCTCCTGCCAGGGCACCTGCTGGTAGCCGAAGTGGGTGACCTTGTTGTCGTCGTTGTTACTCATTGGGGACGTCCTTGAAGGGAGCGGGATGCCGATCGAACAGCCGGTCCATGATGCGCGTTTCCCGGGCGGCGATGCGCTCGAGAAGGCGGCCCACGCTGGGTACCGGTTTCATCACACGGAAACTGCGATCCATGAAATCATACAGGTTCGCGAAGCCCGCCGCATGGGCCGGGCGGCGCACCAGCCGGAAGGTGGTCTGCACCATCCGCGAGCGCACATAGCGGTCGATATGATGCCCTAAACCGGCCACCAGTTGCAGTTGCCGGCGGCGTTGTTCCGGGTGGCCGGCGGTCCGGTAGCCCTCGCCGTAGGCGTGGTCGTCCAGGGGCAGGTCGAGGCGCTCGCCGAGCACCCCGACCAGGGCTTCGTCCAGCTCCTGGGTGATGATCGCCGCTTCCAGGGCGTCGGCGGAGGTGGCCATCACTTTTTCCGGCAGCAGGCGCATGGCCTTGGGCAGGGCGCGGCGGATCTCGCGCGCCACCGGCAGCAGGTCCCGGCCGCCGTAGACGTCGTCGAGCAGGAAGGTGACGCCGGGGCGCAGCGCCGGGTCCTCAAGCAGGGCCTGGTGGGTGTCCATCAGGCGCTGGCGCTGGAACGCCTGCACCCGGCCCAGGCGGGCCAGAAACAGCGCATCATCGCCGTGCTGGCGCAGCGCGAAAAAGCGTTCCAGATAAAGTTGCAATTGTTCGCCGGCAGTCATGGCTGATCCTCCGGCGAGCGATGATAGCAGAAAGCGGGGACGGTGCCTGATGGCAGGCGAATTGTGGGAGCGGGCCCAGCCCGCTCCCACAGGCCCGCTCCCACAAGCCGCTACAGGATGTAGCGGCTCAGGTCTTCGTCGGAGGCCAGTTCGCCGAGGTAGCGGTCGACGGCTTCGGCGTCCAGCACCAGCGGCTTGTCGTGGTACTGGGTGGCCAGGTCGTCGGCGTCGTAGCTGATTTCCTCGAGCAACTTCTCCATCACCGTGTGCAGGCGGCGGGCGCCGATGTTCTCGGTGCGCTCGTTGACCTGCCAGGCCACTTCCGCGATCCGGCGGATGCAGTCGTCGGTGAGTTCCAGATTGAGCCCCTCGGTGGCGAGCAGCGCCTTGTACTGCTCGGTGAGCGAGCATTTGGGCTCGGTGAGGATGCGTTCGAACTCCTCGGGGGTGAGCGCGCTCAGCTCGACGCGGATCGGCAGGCGGCCCTGCAATTCCGGGATCAGGTCGCTGGGCTTGGCCAGATGGAAGGCGCCGGACGCAATGAACAGAATATGGTCGGTGCGCACCATGCCGTACTTGGTGCTCACCGTGGAGCCTTCGATCAGCGGCAGCAGGTCGCGCTGCACGCCCTCGCGGGACACGTCGGTGCCGCCGGTCTCGGAGCGCTTGGCCACCTTGTCCAGCTCGTCGATAAAGACGATGCCGTGGTTTTCCACCACGTCGATGGCCTGCACCTTGAGCTCGTCTTCGTTGACGAAGCGGGCCGCTTCCTCGTCACGCAGCAGGCGCAGCGCTTCGCGCACTTTCAGCTTCTGCGATTTTTTGCGGCCGCTGCCACCCATGCGCGAGAACATCTGCTGCAGCTGGCTGGTCATTTCTTCCATGCCCGGTGGCGCCATGATCTCCACGCCCTGCGGGTTGGCGCTCACCTCCACTTCGATTTCCTTGTCGTCCAGTTCGCCTTCGCGCAGTTTTTTGCGGAAGATCTGGCGGGTATTGGAGTCGTTGTCCACCTGCTCGCCGCGGGCGTTGGGCAGCAGGGCGTCCAGCACCCGGTCCTCGGCGGCGTCCTCGGCCTTATGCCGGACGCGGGCCATTTCCTTTTCGCGCAGCAGTTTGATCGCCACTTCCATCAGGTCGCGGATGATGGATTCCACGTCCCGGCCCACGTAGCCCACNTCGGTGAANTTGGTGGCTTCGATCTTCAGGAAGGGGGCGTCGGCCAGCTTCGCCAGGCGCCGCGCGATCTCGGTTTTACCGACGCCGGTGGGGCCGATCATAAGAATGTTCTTGGGCGCCACTTCGGCGCGCATCTCTTCCGGCAGCTGCATGCGCCGCCAGCGGTTGCGCAGGGCCAGGGCCACCGCCTTCTTGGCGTTTTCCTGGCCGACGATGTGCCGGTTGAGTTCGCTGACGATGTCACGGGGAGACAAGGAGGACACTATTCGATCTCCTCAAAGGTGTGATTCTGGTTGGTGTAGATGCAGATGTCGCCGGCGATCTTCAGGCTTTGCGCCACCACGTCGCGGGCCGACAGGTCGGTGTTGTGCAGCAGGGCGCTGGCGGCGGATTGCGCGAACGGGCCGCCGGAGCCGATTGCGATCAGCCCCTCTTCGGGCTCCACCACGTCGCCGTTACCGGTGATGATCAGGGAGTTTTCCTTGTCCGCCACGGCGAGCAGCGCTTCCAGGCGGCGCAGGGCGCGATCGGTGCGCCAGTCCTTGGCCAGCTCCACGGCGGCGCGCACCAGATGGCCCTGATGTTTTTCCAGCTGGGCTTCGAAGCGTTCGAACAGCGTGAAGGCGTCGGCGGTGCCGCCGGCGAAACCGGCGATCACCTTGCCGTGGTAGAGGCGGCGCACTTTGCGCGCGTTGCCCTTCATGATGGTATTGCCCAGCGTTACCTGGCCGTCGCCGCCGATTACGACGTTATTGCCGCGCCGGACCGAGACGATGGTCGTGCCGTGATATTGCTCCACGGAAGCCTCCTTATCCTGATTTGAACAGGATGTGCGGGTGGCGCGGGAGGTTTTCAACCGCCCTTTTTCAGAAGCGTCTCAGTCTTTCAATTGAATCGGCAGGGTCTCCACGCCGCTGGCGGCCAGTTTGTCCTGGGCGCGGTGCAGTGTGTTGATGTTGTCGTAGGGGCCGATCATCACCCGGTGCCAGGTGTCGCCGTTGTCCATGTCCACCGGTTGAATGCGCGCCTGGTAACCCTTGAGGATCAATTCCGCGCGCCGCCGGTCGGCGTCCTTTTCATTGCGGAAGCTGCCGGCCTGCAGCAGGAAGCGCTTGTCGTGGCGCCCGGCCACCGGCTTGTCGGCGCTCTTTTCGCCTTCGGCGGTGTCGTTACCGCCGCCACGGCTGGTTTCCTGCTCGTCGCCTTCGCCCTTGGGCACGATCACTTCCATCTTCGGCAACACCGCGTAGAAGTCGAACTTGGGCTGGTCGTCCTTGGCCGTGTCGTCGCTGTCCTTCTTCTCGGGTTGCGGCTTCTCGGCCACGGTGCGGTCACCGCCGCCGGTGCGGCCCTGTTCCATCTGCACCTGGGCGAGGTGGAACAGGAACGCCACGAACAGGCCGCCGATGACGCCGGTGAACAACCAGACCCAGCCGGGTACCTGGCGCGACTGCTTCTTTGAGCCGCCGCGACTGGCGCCACGGCGCGAGGTGTTCTTCGCCATTACATACGCTCCAGGGGTGTCAGGCCCAACAGCGCCAGACCCCGTGACAGGGTGCGCGCGGTGAGCGCCGCCAGTTTCAGGCGGCTGGCGCGGATCGCCGGGTCGTCCACGGCGAGAATCGGGCAGTGTTCATAGAAGGCGGAGAACAGGCCGGCGAGATCGTACAGGTAAGCGCACAGAAAGTGCGGCTGGCCCTTGTCGGCCACCTGACCGATCACTTCGCCGAACTGCACCAGCCGGGCGGCCAGCGCCTGTTCCGCGTCGTGCTCAAGCTGAAAATCGCCGCTCACCTGGCTCTGCACCTGGTCCAGCGCCAGCCCGGCCTTGCGGAACACGCTCACCACCCGGGTGTAGGCGTACAGCAAATAGGGCGCGGTGTTGCCGTCGAAGCTGAGCATCTGGTTGAAATCGAAGATGTAGTCGCTGCTGCGGTTCTTGCTCAGGTCGGCGTATTTGACCGCGCCGATGCCCACCGAGCGGGCGATGTCGCGCAGCTCGCCGTCTTCCAGGTCGGCGTTCTTCGAGCGTACCAGGTCATAGGCGCGCTGCTCCGCCTCGTCGAGCAGGTCGATCAGTTTGACGGTGCCGCCGTCGCGGGTCTTGAACGGACGGCCGTCCGGACCGTTCATGGTGCCGAAGCCCATATGCGCCAGGTCCACGCCTTCGCCGACGAAACCGGCGCGCCGGGCGACGGTGAAAATCTGCTGGAAATGCAGCGCCTGGCGCTGGTCGACGAAATACAGGATGCGGTCGGCGCCCAGGGTGCCGGCGCGGTAGCGCAGCGCCGCCAGATCGGTGGTGGCGTACAGGTAGCCGCCGTCCGCCTTGCGCACGATCACCGGCAGCGGGTCGCCGTCCTTGTTCTTGAACTCGTCCAGGAACACGCACTGGGCGCCCTGGTCCTCGGTGAGCAGGCCGGCCTTGTCGAGGTCGGCGACCACACGGGCCAGATCGTCGTTGTAGGCGCTTTCGCCACGCACGTCGTCCGGGCCCAGGGTCACGCCCAGGCGGCGGTAGACCGCGTCGCAATGGCTCAGGGAAACCTGGTTGAATTCGCGCCACAGGGACAGGCAGTAGTCGTCGCCGGACTGCAGCTTGACCACCAGTGCCCGGGCCCGGTCGGCGAACTCCGGTGACTCGTCGAAGCGCTGCTTGGCGGCCCGGTAGAAGTTCTCCAGGTCGCCCAGTTCCCGGTTGAGCTGCTCGCCGCTCTCCTGATCTTTCTGCTCTTCCAGGTAGGCGAGCAGCATGCCGAACTGGGTGCCCCAGTCGCCGACGTGGTTCTGCGGCACCACCTTATGGCCCAGGAAGGAAAGCGTGCGCACCACGGCGTCGCCGATGATGGTGGAGCGCAGATGGCCCACGTGCATTTCCTTGGCCAGGTTGGGCGAGGAGTAGTCCACCACCACGGTCTGGGCGCGCTCCGGGCGCGGCACCGCCAGGTAAGGATCGTCGAGCGCCGCTTCCAACTGGCTGTTGAGCCACTGGGCCGCCTGGAAGAAATTGATGAACCCGGGGCCGGCGATTTCCACCTTGGCCACCGCCGGGTCGTCGGGCAGCGCCTCGATCAGGGACTGGGCCAGGTCGCGGGGCTTGAGCCCGGCGGGCTTGGCCAGCATCAGGGCGATGTTGGTGGCGAAGTCGCCGTGGCTTTTGTCCTTGGTGCGATCAATCTGCACCGGGGGCCGGGCATCGCCGGGCAGGGTGCCGTTGTCGCGCAAGGTGTCCAGAGCGTGTTCGATCAGGGGTATCAGGCGGTCTTTCATGCTTCATCGCGGCCATTGGATGGACGGGCGATTGTACGGCAATCGGAAAGGGAATGCCGCCCCCAGGGCCTGTTCACACTACTTGCATCACGCCTGTTGCGGCTAAAAAGCCACACATCAAGGCGCGAGGAGAGAAGTTTGGTGACTCCAAATGAACGACGAGCAACGCGGAGGGGTGGCTTTTTAGCCGCAACCCGAAGGGCTGGAGCCCTTTTTGCCCCCAGCGTCGTTGTCGGTCGCTTATTTGGAGTCACCAAACGGCGCTCCCTCCGCCTAGCTGGAAGCAAAAAGGGCACCCAGCAGGCGTGATGCAAGTAGTGTGAACAGGCCCTAAAGCAGGTCGATCGGGTCCACGTCCAGGTGCCAGCGGCAGCGGCGCCCGGAAGGCAGGGCGCGGGCGTGTTCCATCAGCGCATCGAGCAGGCCGTGCAGGGCCGGGCGCTGGTTGCTTTGCAGCAGCAGCTGGGCGCGGTAGCGGCCGGCGCGTTTCTCCATCGGCGCGGGCACCGGCCCCAGCACATGGACGTCGTCCAGCGCCGGCAGCCCGGCGGCGCACTCGTCCAGGAAGGTGAGCGCCTGGGCCATGCTCATCGCCTCGCAGCGCAGCAGGGCGAGGTGGCCGAACGGCGGCCAGCCGGCGCCGCGCCGTTCTTCCAGCAGGGTATTGGCGAGCGCCTGATAATCGCCGGCGGCGGCCAGCTGCACCAGGTTGTGATCGGTGTGGCGGCTCTGCATCAGCACCCGCCCGGGGCGGTCCTGGCGGCCGCTGCGGCCGGCCACCTGCAGCAGCAGCTGGGCGGCCTGCTCCGGCCCGCGAAAGTCGGCGCTCAGGAAACCGGCGTCCATATTGGTGATCACCGCCAGGCTCAGGCGCGGGAAATGGTGGCCCTTGGCGAGCATCTGCGTGCCCACCAGCACCGCCGGCTCGCCCTTTTGAATCTGCGCCAGCTTGGCGTCCAGGCTGCCCTTGCGGCGGGTGGTGTCGCGGTCGATGCGCACCACCGGCGCGCCGCCTTTGACCTGCTCGCACTCCTTTTCCAGCAGCGCTTCCAGTTTTTCCGTGCCGGCGCCGGCGTCGGTGAGATTGGTGGAACCGCAATCGCCGCAGCGCCGTGGTACCCGGTGCTGGTGGCCGCAGTGGTGGCAGCGCAGTTGCTGTTCGCTGCGGTGCCAGGTCATCAGGCTGTCGCAGCGCGGGCATTCGTCCTGCCAGCCGCAGTCCCGGCACAGAATCACCGGGGCGAAGCCGCGCCGGTTGAGGAACACCAGCGCCTGCTCGCCGCGCGCCAGGGTGTCGCGGATCGCCTTGAGGGCGGCGGGCAGCAGCGGCCGGTCCGGGGTGGTGTCGCGGGCGTCGAGCAGTTCGATGGGCGGCGCGCCCGCGTCGCCGGCGCGGCGCGTCAGGCGCAGCCAGTGGTAGCGGCCGGTGCGGGCCAGGTGCAGGGTCTCCAGCGCCGGGGTGGCGCTGCCGTGCACCACCGGCACCGCCAGTTGCTGGGCGCGCCAGGTGGCCAGGTCGCGGGCGTGGTAGCGGAAACCGTCCTGCTGTTTCAGCGAAGCGTCGTGGGTTTCGTCGACGATGATCAGACCGGGGTGGGCGAGCGGCGTGAACACCGCCGAGCGGGTGCCGATAATAATGCGCGCCCGGCCGTCCCGGGCGGCCACCCAGGCGTCCAGGCGCTCGCGGTCGGTGAGGCCGGAGTGCAGCACCGTCACCGGCACCGCGAAGCGCTGGCGGAAGCGGCGCAGGGTCTGGGGCGTCAGGCCGATCTCCGGCACCAGCATCAGCACCTGTTTGCCGGCGGCCAGCACCGGCGCCATGGCCTGCAGGTAGACCTCGGTCTTGCCGCTGCCGGTGACGCCGTCGAGCAGGAACGGCTGGAAGCCCTGGGCGTCGACGATGGCGTGGATGGCGGCGCGCTGTTCCGGGTTGGCGGCCAGGGCCGGCTCGGCGAGCACCTCGGCGGGGGTGCCGGCGGCCTCCGGCTGCAGCTCCACCCGTTCCACCCACTCCTTGTCGCGCAGGGCCTGCAGCGCCGGTTTGGAGACCGAGAGTGCCTCCAGCATCGCCGGTGTCAGGCCGTCCGGGTGTTCCTTTAATACGGTGAGCGCCTGCAGCTGGCGCGGGGCGCGGGTCAGGCGGTCGTCGCTGACGTGGTGGCCGCGGTCGGTGAGCCGCCAGCGCACCTCGCCGCCGGCCAGCGCCGGCTGGCCCTGGCGCAGCAGGGCCGGCAGCACGAACCCCAGCACTTCGCCGAGCGGGTGGTGGTAGTAGCGGGCGGCCCGCTCGCAAAGGGTATAGAGCGCCTCGTCGATGACCGCTTCCTGGTCGAGGACGCGCTGTACGTTCTTGAGTTTGGCGAACTGGCTGGGCTGGTGGCCGTGGACCAGCCCCACCAGGGTGCGGCGGCCGAACGGCACCTGCACGCGGGCGCCGCGGGGCGGCATCGGCGACCCCGCCGGCAGGCGGTAGTCGAAGCATCCCGGCAGGGGCACCGGCAGGGCGACCTGTATGACGGACTCAGAAGGCACGGAAGGTTCCGGTTTATCTCTTGCGCATCGGTGTCAAGCTGTTATGATTCGCGCTCACTTTTGCCCGGCGCAAGCAAGTGTGGTGCCCGACAGAGCGCAGTCCAGCGCAGGTTCGGGTGGCGACACCTGAAGGAGCTTTGCTATGAAATCAGAGATTCATCCCGATTACCAGGACGTGTCCATTACCTGCAGCTGCGGGAATGTGATCGAAACCCGTTCCACTCGTGGCGGCTCTTTCGAGGTGGACGTGTGCTCCCAGTGCCACCCGTTCTACACCGGCAAGCAGAAGCAGGCCGAGAGCGGTGGCCAGGTCGACAAGTTCAAGCAACGTTTCGGCGTGATCAGCTCAGGCAAGAAAAAGTAAGCGAGTCTGCTTCCACTGTTTCTTGCCTGCAAAAAGCACCCGCCAGGGTGCTTTTTGCGTTCGGAATCACGCATCATACTCTTTTTATCAGCCTAGACTGGCTTTGTCCCAGAGCGGGAAGCGGAGACCACCATGTCCGAGGATTTAAAAAAGGCGGCCCTGGAATATCACGCCAAACCGCGTCCGGGGAAGATCAGCGTTGAGGTGACCAAACCGGCCAAGACCAGCCGCGACCTCAGCCTGGCTTACAGCCCCGGCGTGGCGGAGCCCGTGCGTGAAATCGCCCGGGAACCGGAACTGGCCTATCGTTTCACCTCCAAGGGCAACCTGGTGGCGGTGATCAGCGACGGCACCGCGATCCTCGGCCTGGGCAACCTGGGCGCGCTGGCGTCCAAGCCGGTGATGGAAGGCAAAGGCATCCTGTTCAAGCTGTTCGCCGGCATCGACGTGTTCGATATCGAAGTGGACGCCGAGGACCCGCAGGCCTTCATCGATACCGTGGTGCGCATCCACCGCACCTTCGGCGGCATCAATCTGGAAGACATCCGCGCGCCGGAATGCTTCGAGATCGAGCGCGTGCTCAAGGAACTGTGCGACGTGCCGGTATTCCACGATGACCAGCACGGCACCGCCATCGTGGTGGGCGCCGGCCTGCTCAACGCGCTGGAGATCCAGAAGAAGCGCATCCAGGACATCAAAGTGGTGTGCGTGGGCGCCGGTGCCGCCGGCGTCGCCTCCGTGCGGCTGCTGATCGAGATGGGCGCGCGCAAGGAAAACATCCTGGTGCTCGACCGCAAGGGCGTGATCCACAGCCGCCGCGACGACCTCAACCAGTACAAGGCGGCGCTCGCCAACGACACCGACAAGCGCACCCTGGACGATGCCGTGGAAGGCGCCGACGTGTTCATCGGTGTCTCCGGCCCGGACATGCTGACGCCGGAGATGGTCAAGAAGATGGCCGACAAGCCGATCATCTTCGCGCTGGCGAACCCGGACCCGGAGATCCGTCCGGAAGTGGCCAAATCGGTCCGCTCCGACGCCATCATCGCCACCGGCCGTTCGGACTACCCGAACCAGGTGAACAACGTGCTGTGTTTCCCGTACATGTTCCGCGGTGCTCTGGACGTGCGCTCCACCTCGATCAACGAGGAGATGAAGCTGGCGGCGGTGCACGCCATCGCCGAGCTGGTGCGCGAAGCGCCGCCCAAGGAAGTGCTGGACGCCTACGGCGGCGAGCCGCTCAACTTCGGGCCGGAATNCATCATTCCCAAGCCCAACGACCCGCGCCTGCTGGGCCGGGTGTCGGCGGCGGTGGCCAACGCGGCGGTGGAATCCGGCGTGGCCCGCAAGGGTTACCCGTCCCATTACCCGCTCAATTCGCTCGACGAGATCTTTCCCGAGCTGTAAAGCGGGCTGTTCACCAAGCGCCAATGGAAAAGGGCCGGCATTGCCGGCCCTTTTTTATGCGTCTGTGGGAGCGGGCCCCGCCCGCGAAAGGGTGGCGCCGCTCCCGGCAAGATCCCAGAGACCTTTGTTGTTCCTGCGTTCGGTGCTCCGTATCCGAGACGCGGTGCAATGGTGGTGCTTCCGGGACCGCTCAAGCCATCCATGGCCGCTGTTAGTTTGGCCATCCCTGGCCAAACAGCTCCCTCCAGGCACCACCATTGCCCCGCTCACTTTGCAGCGGAACCGCCACGGGACATAACAC
>FUFK010041954.1_pt1 | contig 24045 bp, 39 predicted proteins | sample 1021851 | NCBI WGS metagenome assembly FUFK01 (sample SAMEA51879418, study PRJEB19060) | metagenome | reverse complement strand
AACGAACTAGCCAATATTAAGATGTTACACTTGACTGACTTATCAATCCTAGCAGCGTACTGCAATGAGATAGGTATTTACAGAGATATAGCTCAAGAGTTACAAGGCAACTTCACAGAGCAGACAGTCGACAAAGATGGTCGGTTAAGGTCTAGTAAGATTGCACCTAAGTACAAGGTAATGCAAAACGCTTTACAGAATGCAATGAAAATTGCTACGCAATTTGGATTTACTCCGAGCAGCAGAGCTTCTCTTAGTATGCCAGAGAAAGATGAGGAAAGGACTGACGATTTTAACTTCTTTGATTAATGATAAACATTTACAATCAAGACTGCTTAGAGGCTATGAAAGAAATGTCAGATAATCAATTTGACTTAGCAATAGTTGATCCTCCTTATGGAATAAACTTTGGAGACTTTAACAGAACTAACAAAGACTCTAACGGAGTAAGATATAAAGCTAATAAGTATAAACAAGGTAATTGGGACGATAAAATACCAAAAGATGATTATTTTATTGAATTGCAAAGGGTAAGTAAAAATCAAATAGTTTGGGGAGGTAATTACTTTCCTTACTTATGGCAAAAAGGTTGCAAAGGATTTATATTTTGGTACAAAGGTAATCCAGTTCCTAATTTTTCAGATGGTGAATTAGCTTGGACTTCATTTAATAAAGTTGCTAAACAATTTGACTTTAGATACTACGGTGGCTTAGAAGGTAATACATNTGCTAGTAAAAAATACCATCCAACACAAAAACCAGTAAAGCTGTATGANTGGCTATTGATGAATTANGCTAANGATGGCGATAAGATANTAGACACACATCTAGGCTCTGGAAGTATTGCTATTGCTTGTCATAAACTAGGTTATGACTTAGAGGGATATGAGTTAGATAAAGACTATTTTTATGATGCTTTAAAAAGAATTAAAGAACATCAATCTCAACTAAGGCTGATATGAAACTTAAAGAGGACAAGACTTTTTACTTTGATGACAAGGCAGCAGATAGAGTTGTTTACTTTATAGAGAATCACATCAAGCATATCAAAGGAGAGTTAGGAGGTCAGCCATTTAAGTTAGAGCCATTTCAGAAAACAATAGTTAGAGATTTATTCGGTTGGAAATATAGAGATAGTGGTTTAAGAAGATTCAGAACTGCTTACATTTGTCTGCCAAGAAAGAACGGAAAGTCTACATTGATAAGTGCAATAGCTTTGTATATGTTACTAGCCGACAACGAGCCATCTGCTGAATGTTACATTGCTGCTGGTGATAGACAACAAGCTGGAATTATATTTGACGTTGCTAGTTCAATGGTTAGAGCTGACAATCAACTAAACAAAAATCTAAAAGTATTTAAGAACTCTATTATCCACGAGAAAAGCAACTCAGCATTTAAGGCTATCAGTTCTGAGGCTAGTTCTAAGTTTGGATACAACGCTAGTTTTATTTGTATGGATGAGTTTTTTGTCCAGAAAGATTCTAGTCTTTGGGATGCCTTGACTACTTCGGTTGGTAGTAGGAGGCAGCCAATGACTATTGCTATTACTACTGCTGGATATAATAGAGAGTCGATATGTTACAAGACTGAGGAGTATGGTCGTAAAGTATCTGAGGGAATAATAAAAGACTCTAGTTTTTACTATGTCAAGTATGCTTGTGATTTAGAAACAGATTGGACAAGTGAGGAGGCTTTGAAGATTGCTAATCCTGGTCTTGAAAGTGGAGTCGTTAAGTTAGACTATCTCAAAAGAGAGCAAGAAAAAGCTATCAAGTTACCAAGCTATGAGAATACTTTTAGAATGTTACATTTAAATCAATGGATGTCATCAGCTAGTAAATGGCTATCAGATCAACAATGGATGGAGTGCAACAAAGCTCCAATACACTTAGAAGATTTTAAAGGTATGACGGCTTACGCTGGACTTGACTTAGCTAGTGTTAGAGATATATCAGCTTTTGTTTTAATCATTCCAGAGGATGATAGGTTTACTGTAATACCTTACTTCTTTGCTCCTAAAGAAAATGCTTTTATTAGAAGTAGAAGAGACCAAGTTGATTACATAGGCTGGGAGAAAGAAGGATTGATGGAACTTACAGAGGGAGATGTTACNGANTACAANTACATNAAACGTANAATAAAAGAAGTGGCTGAGGTTGTAAANATCAAGTCGATAGCCTACGATAGATGGAACTCTAGCCAATTAGTTATTGATTTATCAGANGATGGTTTACCAATGGAAAGCTATGGTCAAGGTTTTGCTAGTATGTCAGCACCNACTAAAGAACTNGAGAAGCTNGTACTNGGNAAACANATTAACCACGCTGGTAACAAAGTGTTGAGGTGGATGTGTTCTAACTTAGCTATGAAAACAGACCCAGCTGGTAACATNAAAATGGATAAGAGTAANTCAAGNGAAAAGATNGATGGAATGGTTGCTCTTGTAATGGCTCTAGGATGCTATATGAATGACGATANTAGCGAATCATCTACTTATGATGATAGAGGTATAATGTGGATTTGACTTTTGCCTTTTCTCTTATCTTTGTAATGTAATTACAATTTTATGGGACTATTTGACTTCCTACGTTCAGAAAAGCGTGGTGATAATTTTTTAAGAGCTGTGTTTGGTGGTTATGGTGCAGCCAACAAAACAGCAGTTAATAAAGATACTTCATTGACATTCAGTGCAGTATTTTCTTGTGTTAGAGTTATTAGCGAATCAATCGCAAGTCTACCTATAAAAGTTTACAGAGTCGAGGAGGATGACGATAAAATTACTGACGTTAGCCATCCAATCTACCGACTTCTAGCTCGNAATCCAAACGAGTATATGACACCGTACACATTCCTNGANACTCTNATGACCAACTTATTACTAGAGGGGAATGCGTATTTCTATATTGAAAGAGATTCAAGCGCAAGACCAACATCCCTTATTCCTGTAAATCCAGAAGATGTTAAAGTAATAAAGCACGATGGTCAAATTTATTATGACATCAAAGACTATGAGATTGGAGTTATGAAAGAAGATATGTTGCACTTTTTNAACTTATCATTTAGTGGTTATGAAGGTGTAAGCGTATTGAAAGCACAAAATACAACNATNGCAACNTCNATNGCTGCTAATGATACTGCAAATAGTTATCTAGGAAACTCTGCTCAAGTTGGTGGAGTGATTAAACATCCTGGAAAACTAAGTAAAGAAGCCGTTGCAAGATTGAAGAATTCTTGGAATCAAAATTACTCTGGCTCTTTTGTAGCTGGTAAAACTGCTATTCTTGAGGAGGGTATGACATTCGAGCAAACCAATATTGACGCTAACAAATATCAACTTTTAGAAACAAGACGTTTTCAAATTGAGGAAGTGGCAAGAATATTTAAAGTGCCATTGTCTTTAATTGGTCACTTAGAAAAAGCAGCTAACTATTCATCTATTGAGGCTTTGTCTATTGACTTCGTTAGATTTACTCTAATGCCTTATATGGTNATGATAGAGCAAGAGCTAAACAGAAAGTTGTTTAGAGATAGAGAGTTTGGTTTGTTTACTGTAAAGCTAGATGCTAAAGCTTTACTTAGAGGAGATAGTTCATCTCGTGCAAGTTATTACAGAGAGATGGCTAGTATCGGNGCTTTGTCTATTAATGANATAAGACGTATGGAGGACTTGAACAGAGTTGGACCAGAAGGTGACCAGTTGTTTATGCCGTTAAACTTTGCTCCAATTGGAGACATAGAAGAGGAGGACAATGCCGATACCGACTAAAGAACAAAACGAAACTAATGAGGAGTTCATCGAAAGATGTATGTCTGATGAGTTTATGAAAGAGTATGATGATAACTCTCAAAGACTTGCAGTTTGTTATGCTCAANTAGAAGATGATGAGGAAAGACAAACAGACTTTCCTAACAAAGGAGATGATAAAAAGATAAGTCTTAGAAATAGTGAAGANCCACAATTTGATTATGACTTCGCNAAAAATATAAAAGAACAAACTCCAGAGATTTGGAAAGCTGGAGGTAACATAAGAGGGAATGAGGCTTTTATGTTATGGGGTAGAGCTAGAGATGGTCAAGATACAGAGGCTATCAGAGAATGGATAAAAGAGAGAGAGTCTTGGATTAAAAGACACTTTGAAGATGGTAAACAATTCAAAGGAGATACAGAGCCAAACCTTTCAAATGTAGGTGGTGTGGTTGCTCAAATTAAATGGGGAACGATTGGAACACTAGGAGAGCAAGGAATGAAAGATGTAATTTTAGAACTAACTAAAAAGCTAGAGGGTAAGAAAGAAGAAAACCAAGTTAGTGATAAAGTAAAAAAAGGATTAGAGAACAAAGTTGAAAAACATAATGAAGAAATAAAAGAGCTGGATTTAGCTTGGAATGGTAGAACTACTTACGCTGAACTTGTAAAAGTATTTGAGAGAGGTGTTGGAGCTTACAATACCAATCCTGGCTCGGTAAGACCTAATGTCACAAGTGCAGAGCAATGGGCAATGGCTAGAGTCAATTCGTTTTTATTTGCTCTTAAAAAAGGTAGATTTCAAGGTGGTAAGCACGATACAGACTTACTACCAGACAATCATCCAGTAAAAAAAGAAATGGAAGAAAATAATAGATTTATGAAAAAGCACGATTTAAGACACATCCAAAAGATTGAGGAAACTGAAGACTCAATCATTATCACTTATGATAAGATTATGGATGAAATGGAGGACAACTATCACCACGATAAAGACGAGAAGCGTGAAAAGGTCGGCTCAATGATTGTTGATGGTATAGAGTTACCATTATACGACACTAAAGAAGAGGCTGAGGCTGAGGCTGAAAAACTTGGAGGAAGTGGCTCTCACGAGCATACTATGGATGGCAAGACTTACTATATGCCATTCGATACACACGACCAAGCAAAAGAAGCTCTAAAAGATAAAGATATGAGTGACCACACTCCAGACCACGATNAGGATGAAATGAAAAGACCGTTATATATGAGAAACAATCCAAACGCTGAGGTTAGAACATTTGATGTTCAAGACTTAGAACTAAGAATGGATGGAGATAAACCAACGGTTGTCGGTTACGGAGCAGTCTTTAATTCAGAGTCTAATGACTTAGGAGGTTTTAGAGAGTATATTGCTCCAGGTGCTTTTGAAGGTCGTTTAGANGATGACGTAAGATTCTTANTNAATCACGATGNTAATNNNATACTNGCTAGAACAACAAACGGAACNCTAAGACTTTCTGTTGATGAGAAGGGATTAAGATATGAAGCTGATTTACCAAATACATCAACTGCTAGAGATTTGATGGAACTATTAAAGAATGGAACTATNANTCANTCTAGTTTTGCATTTANTGTTGANGAAGATAGTTGGGAAGTTAAAGACGGNATNAANATAAGAACNATTGANAANGTTNCNCNNCTNTACGATNNNAGCNNNGTNACNTNNCCAGCATATAATGANGCTAGTAGTTCTGTCGCATTACGTTCTATGNAAGAATGGCAAGAAAAAGAACAAGCTAAAAAACTTGAAGNAAGTTTAGANGCTGAAAAANTAGAGGGCANAAAANAATGAAGAAGATTTAAANCANCGCNNCCTCNATNAAATGCGNTTNANAATCTTAAAAAATAAATATTAATATTAATTTTCTATAAAATGAAAACATCAAAACTTTATAAAGAAGAAAGAGCTGAGGTTATCGAAAAGATGGAAAGTCTAGTATCTTCTGCTGAAGGTCGTGATATGTCATCTGACGAGCAAGTAAGCTTCGATTCTTTAAACGAAAAAGTAGAGGAGTTAAATAAGATGGCAGTACGTGCTGAGTCTTTTGAGAAACTTCAAGCTACTAAAGCTGTTAAAGAAGTAACAGAAAACACTCCAAAAGAGGTTAGAGAATATTCTTTCCAAGATGCTATGAAAGCTGCTTACTCTGGTAAGCTAGAAGGCTTAGTTAAAGAAATGGATAGCGAAGCAAGAAATGAAGCTCGTTATACTGGTCAAATGTATAAAGGTATAGCAATACCTACTTCTGTATTAGAAGCAAGAGCAATCACAACTTCTAACGTAAACGAAGTTGAAACTATGAGTTTTACAGACCAATTACAAGCAAACTTAGTTTTAGCTAGTGCTGGTGCTAACTTTTACTCAGGAGTTAAAAATATGAAATTTCCAGTTATTAGTGGTATTACTACTACTTTTGTAGGTGAGACTGGTGGTTCAGTTTCTGCTGCTGGTTCTGCTTCAAGTTTAACACTTTCTCCTCAGAAATGTATCTCTATTGTTGATATTTCTGCTGAGGCTATGACTCAAAACGCTGGTGTTGAAGCTGCAATCCGTAGAAATATGGCTGCTTCAGTTGCTGCTCAATTAGAGAAAAACTTATTAGCTGCTGCTGATAACTCAGATGGAGGTCCTCAGTCAATCTTAGCTGATGCTGCTGATGGTGGTGCTACTCTTGATGCTGCTGCTATTTTAGCAATGGAATCAACTGTATTAGGTAACAATGTACCTTTATTAGGTGGTAGATTCGCTTATCTTTGTAACTCTGATGCTTTAGCAGTAATTAAAGGTTTAGCTCAAGTTGCTTCTGTTTCGCCTATCTATGACAATAGAGATAAAACTATCAACTCTTACTTTAGCTTTGTATCTTCAAATGTAGGTAATAAAGCTAGTAACTTTGATTCTGTATTATTCGGTGATTTCTCAAGAGTACACATTGCACAGTTCGGTGGATTGGATGTCTTATTTGACCCATATACTAACGCTGCATCTGGTGTTGGTAGAATGATTGCTACTTCCTTAGTTGACGGTAATGCTGTTGATAATGGAACTGCATTTGTAGAAATACAAACAACATCATAATTGATTTTTTAACGGAGGGAGTGGAGACACTCTCTCCATTAATTTTTTTTAAATGGAATACTACAACTACAACTTCAATACATTAAGAGGTACTGACTNTGTNCCTTATGGTAAGTTAGTTCTAAAGACTGGTCCAGCTTCTACTGTTGTATCTTTAGCAGAAGCTAAAACATTTCTAAGGATAGACTCGGATTATGATGATGACGATGCTTACATTATTAGTTTAATTGATGTTGCAACAAGTGTAGTTGAAGAGTTTACGAGACGTAAATTAATATCTCAAACTTTTAATATTTTTTATGATGAGTTCCCATCTTATATTGATTTACAAATAGGAGAGGTTGCTAGTGTGACTCACATTAAGTATTATGATACCAGCAATTCGTTACAAACTTTAGCTGCATCAAATTACGATGTAGATACAAAGATAAGACCTGGAAGGATATATGAATCAGAAAACGGAGACTTTCCAGATACTTTTGAAAGACCAAACGCAGTTGAAGTTGAGTTTGTAGTAGGTGCAACAGCTAGTGAAGTTCCAGCTCCCATCAAACAGGCTATGTATATTGTTATTGGTCGTTACTATGAAAACCGACAAGATGTTGTGACTGGTACAATAGCAAGTGAACTACCATTGATGGTTAATCATCTTTTAACTCCTTATAGATTGCTAGAGCTATGATAATAGGCAAACTTGATAGAAAGTTAAAACTATACACACGAACTTTTGAGACTAATGATTACGGTGAAAGACAAGACGTGACAACTCCTAATTTTGTGACTATCTTTGGCAATTTTGATTTTAAAAGTGGTAATACAACGTATGACGCTGATGCACTAATCAACAAAGAAAAAATAGATTGTCTAGTAAGATATAGAACAGCCATAGGTGTAAGTCCACAATATTTTATAACTTTTGGAAGCACTGTCTATTCTATAAAAAGCATAAAAGAAATAGGTAGAAAAGATAAGTTGTTACTTTCATTGATTGAAACCGATGCAATAGATTTAGAGTTATAATGATAGTATCAGCACAAATAGACGAAAAAGAATTAAAACAAATCATAAAAGATTTGGATAATTTATTTCCTAGCTCAGACACTAAGCTAAGAACTACTCTTAGAAGTGCTTTGAGAAAGTCTGCTACACCTTTGAGAAGTGAGCTTAGAACTAATATTAAGACCGACATAAAACCAACTAGACCTGGCGCAGAATCAGATAAAACTGGTCAGCTTGTGAAGTCAATAGGTATTATTAATGGTAAAACTAAAGGAGGAAGAAAGCCTAGTGTTTTTGTAGGACCTAGAGTAAAAGGTAGCTTTTCGGCTGCTAATAAAACTGGATTTTACTTTTTCTTTCACGAGTATGGTTATTACAATGCTCCAGCTTTAAGAATGCTTGACAAGACTGCAAGAGCAAAAGGTCAACAAGTTATGGATAGTGTTATCAATAAACTTAAAACTATTATAGAAAAACGATTTGCTAAAAGAATGAAATAATGGATGTAGGCAAGGCAATATTTAACATACTAATAAATGATTCTAATATAGTTGGATTAATCTCTGATGATTCATCTGGTACAAATTCAAGAATTTTTCCAAGTCGTTACAACTTTCCTAATACCGTAAAACTACCTTATATAATTTATCAAGTAGTATCAGATGAGCCAAACAATACAAAGAACGGAGTAAGTACTTATGACTATGTAACTGTTCAAATTAGTATATACGATAAAAATTATGCAAAACTAAATATTTTATCTGCTTTTGTTAGAACTGCTTTAGATTATGTTAGTGGCACATTCAACGGAGTGCAAGTTGATAAAATATTTTTCCAAAATGAAAATGACTTATTTGATGATTCTGCTGCTCAACAAGGATTTTTCGGTATTGCACAAGATTATAGATTTAACATAAATAGATAAATATGTATAAAGTAAAGATAAAAAAAGACATTGAATGTAGAGGAGTAGAATACAAAGAAGGCGAATCTTACGAAGTAGTAAGAACAGTCTTTAATTTTCTTAGACATAACAATGCAATAGACACAACAAAGAAAAAGTCTAAAAAGAAGGAAACTTCAAAGGATTTAGATATTAGCTAATTATAAATTATAAAATTAAAATATTATGGCAATTTTTAACGGAACAGACCTAGTGCTTACAGTAAGTCCTAGTGATGGTGGTGCGAATGCTAAACTAATGCACTCGCAAAATGTATCGCTATCAATCAACGTTGATACGATAGACATCTCGACTAAGGATAGTTCGGGATTTAGAGATTTATTAGGAGGACAAAAGTCTTTCAGTCTTTCGGCTGATGGTCTTATGGACTTCGCTGGTGTGGCTGGTGACACAGAACCAGATGAGTTATTTACTCAAGCAATGGCTAGAACATCAGTTACTTTTGTTTTTGGTTTATCTTCTCCAGCATCTGGAGACTATACTTATAGTGGCTCTGGTTTTATTACGAGCATCGAGTACTCTGGTGGCACAGAAGACGCACCAACTTACTCTGTTTCGATAGAGGGAAGTGGCGCTTTAACTCAGAACACTATTTAATAATTTCTTTGTTGGTTGGGGATTGTGCTACGGCACGTCTCCCAACTAGCAATTTAAACTAACAAAGATATGTACGAAGTAGTTATAATAAACAAAAAGGATTACCCAGTTAGATTTGGAATGAACTCCTTGAGGTTATTTTGTAAAGATACTGGAAGAAGTTTAGCTGACTTAGATAAGCTAGGAGAGGGAATGAGCTTAGACGATGCTTGTTATCTTATCCTAAACGGAATAAAAGANGGCTCAAGAGTGAGTGGTCAAGAATGTTCTTTAAATGTTGATGATGTCGCTGACTTGCTAGATGAAGATTTTGANGCTTTGANTAAAGTNTTAGAAGTATTCTCAGAACAATTCTCTGCTAAATTTGAAACGGAGGGAAACGACAAAGCCACGAAGAAAGTGGCAAAGAAGAAGAAGTAAGTTGGGATAAGTTAGAGGCTGTTGCTTATGGTCTNGGTTTATTACCTAAAGACTTTTGGAATTTAACTTTCCACGAGTTTCTATGCACTCAAAAAGGTATTAATGATCGATTTGAGTTAGAGCAGCGTCAAGAGTGGGAGCGAGTAAGATGGTTGGCTTGTGTTAATTTACAGCCACATACAAAGAAAGGACAAAATCTAACTCCTCAGAAACTTGTCAAATTTGAATGGGAGAAAAAGAAAAGAAAGACCGACATCAACAAACAAAGAAAAAGAGCAGAATATGTTAAAAAGAAATACGAATTGCTAAATAAAGACAATGGCTGAGAAAAATTTAAGTATTAAGTTATCGTTGAACGATAAGCAATTTATGAGTGGATTGAGGAAAGCATCCTCATCTATGAAAAAATTTGGGCGTAATCTACAAAATACTGGACAGAGTTTAAGTAAGAATGTCACCTTACCAATATTAGGTTTAGGTGCAGCAGCAGTCAAGTTAGCTTCAGACTTTGAAGAATCATTAAACAAAGTAAATGTAGCATTCGGAGAATCATCAACAGATGTTCAAGCTTTTGCTAAAACTACGTTAAAGTCTTTTGGTATTGCTGAGGGTAGTGCTTTAGAAATGGCATCTTTGTTTGGAGATATGGCTACGGCTATGGGACTTTCTCAAGATGAAGCTGCTGGAATGTCTACATCTTTAGTCGGTCTAGCTGGAGATTTAGCATCGTTTAAGAATATTGGAATTGAACAAGCACAAACTGCTTTAGCTGGTATATTTACTGGAGAAACTGAAAGTCTTAAAAAGCTTGGTATTGTAATGACTGAAGCAAACTTAAAATCGTTTGCTTTAAGTAAAGGAATGGATGCAAATGTAAAGAGTATGACTCAAGCTCAAAAAGTAGCTTTGAGATATTCTTTTATTATGGAGTCTACTGCTAACGCTCAAGGAGATTTTGCTAGGACTTCTGATGGCTTTGCTAATCAATTTAGAGTCTTGCAAGAATCTATGAAGCAACTAGGAGAGCAATTTGGAAAGATATTATTGCCATTAGCTACTCGAATGGTTGTTAAGCTACAAAATTTTGCCACTTCTATTAGTAATCTAACAACAGAACAAAAAGAAAATATAGTACAATTTGCTAAGTTTGCTGCTATAATTGGTCCACTCCTTTTAGTATTAGGTAAATTTAGCATTGCAATTAGTAGCATCATTAAAAATATTAGAATACTTACTGCAGTTGCTATGACAAATCCTTTTGTTTTATTAGGAACGGCTGCAACGGCTTTAGTTGGTATAATGGGGTTTGCTATAATAGACACAGAGAAGTTTATTAAAACGGCTTTACAGATGGGTAAGGTTGGTAAGTTTATAGCTAAAGTAGTGCTAGGAGCATTGAGTGCAATATCTCCTAAATATCAAGCCTATTTTGCAGTAATAGATGAGGTTGGAGAATCATTAGACGAGCAAGAAAAAAAGTTAAAAGATTCTACAAAAGAGATAGATGCTAATAAAGATGCAGTAGATAGATTAAATACATCTCTACAAAATCTAAATAATACACAACAAAAAGGTAGAGATGGTGGAATACCAACAAGAATAGAGCCAAAAAAGACTGGACTTGTTACTAATGACTTGTCACTACCAACAGATTTAGAGGGTATAGCAGATATTGAGCCAGATGGTCTTAAAAGTTTCGGTGATGCTTTCTTTGATTTTGGAGAGGATTTCAAACAATCTTTGTTAAAAGCATTTGCACAAATATCAAATGTAATGGGAAGTGTTTCTAATTTGTTTAGTCAATTACATAACAAAAGAATGATTGAGTTAGATAATGAAAGAGCAAAAGAAATTGATAATATTAACAATTCTTTGAGGAGTGAAGAAGCAAAAGAAGCTGCAATCAATAGTATCAATGATAAATTTGCTAAGAAGAAAGCAGAAGCTGATAAAGAACAAGCAATTAGGTCTAAGGCTATTGCTATAATGGAAGCTACTATATCAACCGCTGTTGCTGTTGTAAAATCGTTGCATAATTTACCTTTAGCAATCGCAGTAGGTGCAATGGGAGCTGCTCAAATTGCTACAATAGCATCAACTCCAATTCCAGCCTTTGCTGAGGGTGGTATGGTTACTGGAGCTACTCTTGGTCTTGTTGGAGAAGGACCAGGAACATCAATGAGCAATCCTGAGGTAATAGCTCCACTAGATAAATTAAAAACAATGATGGGTCAAGGTCAATCAAGTGTTGAGGTATTTGGTCGTATAAGTGGCTCAGACATATTAATAAGCTCAGACAGAGCAAGAAAGAATAGAGATAGAACAAGAGGTTACTAATGGCAAGAGATAGAAAATTTTTATGTGAATTTCAATCTGATAACGCTACTTTTTATAAAGTAGAAGTATATAATAATGATTCATCTGATTCCACAGAACACACTCCTAATTTGGGTCCTGATGGATTTAGCTTAACATATCAGACCGACACAGATAATAGATTTACTGGCTTAATACCAAGTGAAGTTAAATTTGATATTCTTTTAGAAAATGATACACAAAGAAGTGTTATAACTAATATTCAGAATACACCTTATGGTACATTTGATATAGGCATATACAAAAGTACTGATGACTCAACCTATAATTTATATTGGGCTGGTGTAATATTAAACGATGTTTCTTCATTAAAAGATGTTGATTATCCTCAAAGAGTTACACTGACGGCAATATGTGGTTTAGCAGCTTTGAAAGATAAACCATTCAATGAAAATGTTGCATACACCACACCATCATCATTTCAAGTTATAAATTATTTTAAAAATGCTTTTAGGTTACAGATAACTTGGACTGACAATTACATTTCCTCTACTAGTAATTTAGTTAAAACTAACGTAATGTGGTCAACTGATTCTGCTGGTTATGTTGCAAATCGAGACCCGTTAAATTTTAGTAGATTTAACTTTATGGCTTTTGTTACTGTCAATGAAGAAGCTGGAACTAAAGAGTTTAAAGATACTTTCTTTTTATTAGATTCAATATGTAAAAGCTTTTGTGCACGATGTTTTTTTAGTGACGGAACGTGGCGAATAATGAGCGTCAATAACTATGAAAAAGATTTTCTTACTTTAAGTTTTTTTAGAGCGTATCTTAATAATAGTTCTGTAACTGTTGATTCTAATGGTAATGAAATTTTAACTTGGCCTGAGAGTACTAATAGGAAAGTATTTGGAGGTTCTTTTGGTCAATTACCTATTCTTAAAGAAGTTAGAGCTAAATATAGCAATTTAACTCCTTTTGATATGCCATTAATATCATATAATAATAATAGTGATACCTCAACAGATTTTGACTTTACTTCAAACGAGATACCAATTTGGAATGGATACTCTTATGGAAATGTTAATTACACTGGTTCTAATTATGATTTCAACACAGGTCCTAGTGATTCATTAATAATAAATTTAGGAAATGTTGCTGCTCAAACTGGCTCTGGGTTATTAATAAACAGAAATTTTTTATTTCAAACAACTCAAACTCTTGACTTTAGTGATGTATCAGGTCAAAATGATGCTATCTTTGTTGAGTTAGCTTTGAGATTCAGATTAGTAAGTTCTTCAGGACAGTCTCATTATTGGCCTTTGTCTGATAGCAACAATGCTTGGACAACATCAGATATACATCCGATAACACAAACAATGGGACCTGCTTTGTTTTGGTATAACTTTGGTTTTGGTAATAATTATGTAAATGTCAATGTTCAAACCTCTGAATTGCCAGAAAGTGGTCAATTATTTTTAGATGCTTATGCTAAGTGTTATTATAATAATTACGCTGGAATACCTACTGGAGCAAATAAAATAGAAATTACAGAAAATACAACAACAGCTGACCCCACAAAAATACTAGTTTATTCACAACCTGAAGTTAGTGAAGAACAAGGTATAAAATACACGCTTAATAGTGAGGTCATAAGTGATAAGTTCTTTGTTGCTTTTAATTCACCTTCTGGCTCGGTAATTAGTGATGGTGTTAAATTAGAGTTAGATGATAACTTCTTTGGAACTGGTCCAACAAGTGCAGCAGTTGGAAGATTGGAGACATACGACTTCACAGCTGGTTCTTTTGACGATGGCACTAATGCAACTTGGAAGGCTTTTGGAACTGGTACAGGTGTAGAATTTACTCAATTACAAGTAAATCAAGTTTTAAAAGGACAAATGGAAGGTAGAAAAATATTTAACGGCAGTATAAAGTCGATGCAAAACCTTTCACCATTTAATTATTATAACACATTAAGAATAACAAGAGATTCTGTAAATACTATGTATGCACCTTATCAAATCACTTTAAATGCAAATGAAGATACTTGGAGTGGTGTATGGTATGAAGCAAACCTGAGTACTAATACACAGACTTTTGAGAGTGGACTTATTACAGATTTAGGTACTAACTTAACTACAAACCCAGTAGACTTCCCTAATCTTTAAAATGGCAAAAATAAGTAACTACATACAAAATGAATCAATTGGAGTAACTTCTAACAATACCACTAGCTTGACTCTGACATCTTTGGATATTATTCCGTCAAGCACTAGCACTGAAACTATAATTAAATCTGGTGATGTTGTTAATGTCATTTGTTCAGATACAGGTGCATTAATACAATTTACTTTAAACGCTGATGTAAATTATGGCTCATCAAGAATACAATTTGCTTCAACAACTGTCAATCAAATAATACCTGTTGGAAGCGTATTGTTAATGAATAGAGAAAAAAAATTTGAAAGAACTCATTCTAGTTTACAATATATAGTTTTTTCTAGTCAAGCAGCTACACAAGCAGAATGGATTACGGTAAGTTCATCTGGTATATCTAACCACACTTGGAATACTATTACAACAGACACTGGCACAACAGTAGGAACAAGTCAATTAACTAATATTTCAACTGCAATTCAATCAGTAGGTATTGTTGTACCTTTTGCTTGTGAATTAATAGGATTTAGAGCAATAATTTACAGAGTCGGAAACTTTCAAACTGCTGTTGGTCTATTTTGTGGAACTCCAGCCTATAATGACAATGCTACGCAAGACTTTACTTTAAGAGCTTACGCTGCTGCTGATAATTCAGCTGGTCCAGATTCTAATTACAGTCAAAGACCAGTAAAAGCAGAAGATTTAACAAGGTCTCATTCTTTAGCTATTGGTGACATTATAATACCAGCATTCAATAGTGTTACAGACGATGGAGGTAATGCTAGAATCACATACACAATAGTACTAAAAACTTTAAAGATATTATGATAAAAGAAGAAATAGAAAGGCTTAAAATAGATATTGAGGATGCTATGATGTCAGGAGACTATGAAAGTATTGTTAAGGTATTGCAACTAATTATTGATAAAATAGAAGAACTTGAAAAGAAATGAAAAATTTTATAAAAGAATGCGCAGACGTACTAACATTAAATATAACAACTTTAGCAATTAGTTTTACTCAAGTTGAAATGTTATTAAAAATAGTTCTATTGATTTTATCAATTGTCTATACTACGGACAAGCTAATTAAAAATCGTAAAAAATAATGGCTAAATTAATATCTAATAATTTTCGATTTAAACCTAAAAAAAAGAGAAAGGGTATACACTCTAAAAATAAAAGCAGAACAAAAGGTGCTGCTCAATATAAAAAACCTTATAATTCACAGGGTAAATAAATAACACTATGGAAAAATTAAAAGCTTTGTTATGTGTTTGTTTGTACTACATAACATTTAAAAAGATTTGTTTTGGTTCTTGTAAATATTGTAAATTATAATGGAGGACATTTTAAAGTTAATTGAGAGTTATGGATTGTCGGTAGTATTATTGCTTGGTAGTTTATACGCTTTATATAGATTCTTTTTTTTTAGTATCGTTGAGGTAAAAAAAACATTTTCTAAATATCACGAAAACAACGCTAAGGATATGCAATATATCAAAAGCAAGATTGACATAATATTAGAATTTATAAAAGAAAAAAAATGAATTTTAATAATTGGAAGAAAAGCGTAGAAAACATAGAAAAAGAAATGGCTTTAAAATATTTTGAGCTAAGTGAGTTTGACTCTCCAGACTCTAAAGGTAGTGGCAGTAATATGACAAAAGATTTTCTAAAGAAATTAGATAGAGCAAGAGGTATTGCAAAAGTACCTTTTAAAATATCTTCTGGCTTTAGAACATCTCAACACAATGTTAATTTAAAAGAGCAAGGATATAAGGCTAGTGCAAACTCAAGCCATTTGAAAGGGTGTGCTGCTGATATAATATGTAAAGATAGTGGCACTAGACAAAAGATAGTTGATGGTCTTATACAAGCTGGATTTACTCGTATTGGCATTGCTAAAACTTTCATCCATTGCGATACTGACAAAGATAAAAATGATGCTATATGGCTTTACTAAAAAAACTTTTCAGCTCTGGAGCTAAAGAACTAGTAGACTCTGTTGGTAATGCTATTGATAAAATACACACCTCAGCAGAAGAAAAAGAACTTGTAAAAGCAGAGTTAGAAAAACACATTCTAAATTATGAAGAAAAAATNCAACAAGAAGTTACAAAACGATGGGAAGCAGATATGCAAGGGAACTGGCTTTCCAAGTCCGTTCGACCTATTAGCTTACTTTTTTTGCTTTTTGTTCTTACTGTATTTACTCTCGTTGATTTTAGTTTTATTGAACTAGAGATTAAAGACTCTTGGATTGACCTTTGGCAACTATTAGCCATTACTGCTTTTGGAGCTTACTTTGGTGGTAGGTCTTACGAAAAGATTAAAAAATGAAAGACTTTAAGAGGTATAGGCTTAAAGAAGATGAATGGAAATTAATAGACGAATATAGAAACGACAAAAAAAGACAATCGTTACTTGCTGATGAATGTAATGAAGTTGGTATAGATTTAGGCTCTGTTTCTCATTATTGGTACAAAAGCCAAAATTTTTCCATATTTGCAAAACCTAACGAATATACTAAAGATGATTTTTTGCTATCTATTGAGGAGCTTATATCTAATTACGCTCCAAAATATCCCTCCATTGATTATCCTACTAGACAAGATGGACATCTATTAATTATCAATCCAGCAGACGTTCATATAGGCAAGTATGCCGATAGTCAAGAAGTAGGACAAGACTATAATATTGATATTGCTAAAAACAGAGTTAGAGAGGGTGTTAAAGGTATTCTAAGAAACGCTGAGGGTTACCCTATTGAACGTATTTTGTTTTGTATAGGTAATGATATACTACATACAGACAACGTTCATAAAACAACAACAAAAGGAACATCACAAGATGTAGACGGCAAATGGCATAAACACTTTACAGAAGCTTTAGAGCTTTATGTTGAGGTAGTAGAGATGTTGATGCAGATAGCTCCAGTTGATTGCGTACACTCAATGAGCAACCACGACTTTATGAGTGGTTTTCATTTAGCACACGCTTTAAAAGCTTGGTATCGTAATACTAATGCTGTTGATGTAGATGCCGAACCAATGCACAGAAAATATTATAAATATAAAAATAGTCTTATAGGATTGACTCACGGTGATGGTGCTAAGTTGCCAAACCTCCCTTTACATATGGCACAAGAAAAACCTAAGATGTGGGCTAATACAAAATATAGATACTGGTATTTACATCATATACACCACAAGCAACGATATAAATTTATGACTAGCTTTGATAATGTAGGAGTGACTTGCGAGTTTTTACGCTCTCCAAGTGGCTCTGATGCTTGGCATTATCAAAAAGGATATACTGGTAGTATTAAAGCAGTTGAAGGGTTTATTCATAACGATTTTGGACAAATAGCACACTTAACTCATATTTTTTAATATATTTGCACGTTTTTGGTTAGCAAATTATAAGAGATTTACTTGAATTTTAGTTTGTTTTTAGGGGATATTTTAGCGAATATCCTCTTTTTTTATGCCTATAATTAAAAAAGTTTAACATTTTTTTACTCTAGTAAATTAAAATTAATACACTTTTTTTGTTAAAAAGTTTGCACAGAATTAAAAAGTATATTACTTTAGCACCATAATTAACAAACTAAAAAATAATACAATGAAAACATTAACACAATGGCAAGTATGGGTAACTAAGGGCAGCCAGCCTATTATAATGAGTTTACCCTTTAACAATGTAAACAATGCTCACGAATTTATATGGGAGCAAATAGGTAAAAGACCTATAAGTATTTCTAAACTTTAAAACAACTAACAAACGAGAAAAAAGAAAAAAGAGGAGTCACACAGATTGACTAACCAAAATTCTGACACTATTGCAAAGTGTAGCAAAACAACAACAAAAGCAGTCAACCACTACTGAAACTCGTTTAAAATTTACTAAATATGCAAGATTTACACAAACCAAATTACTTAGATGCTAAAATGGAATTAGGTACTCAAGTACAATTCTTTAGCTTTACATTAACTCAATTATGTACTTATACAATGGTTTTAGCGTTTCTAACGATACTTCTATTGTTTTTGATACCAACATACTACACGGAGGTTTTAAGTCTTTACACAGGCTCATTTCTTACTATGTTGGTTTTTTATGTTATTAACGGAACTAATTAATTATGCAAAAATTAACAGATAAACACATTCAAGCACAAGCCTTACAACACTTGTTAATTCATTATGAAAAAAAATATGATAATTACAAAAACAAGAATAGAGATGACATTCTAAAAAACTTAGAGTTGTATATTGCAAAGATTAGAAGAACTCTGATTCAAGTGTTAGAGGAAAAACAAGAAAACAATCAAAAACCAATAAAATTTTATTAAAATGGAGAAAGTAGTAAAATCAGTTAAACAAGTAGGAGATTTTGAATCTCAATATGGTCATTTCTATAAGTGGCTATTAGAGTTTGAGGATGGATTTAAGGGTGAATACCTATCCAAGACAGAAACTCAAAACAAATTCATTGAAGGACAGACTGCTTCAATAGAAGTAACAACAAGAGAGTACAACGGTATTACAATAAACAAAATAAAACCAGCTTCTACTTTTCAAGGTGGAGGTAAAAGCTATACACCAGCTCCAAAGGACAATAAAACACAAGAGTACATCATTAAGCAGAACGCTTTGACAAACGCTTGTAATATAGTTGGAGAGGACAACATTCCAAAGATTATTGAAATTGCTGACGCATTCAAAGAATACGTTTTAAATGATGTAAAACCTAAATCAACAAACAATGACACAGACTTACCTTTTTAGTAAACAATCAAGAGAGGAAGTGTATGACCACGACACTAGCTATTGTTTTAAATTAAGACAAGGCAAAGGATGGATGCACTTAAACAAAAAAGCAACAAAGCTAATAGAACACGATGACCATTTTGAAATTAGACTAGCAGATTGGTATATAAATATCGGAGATAAATTTATCTCTGAAACTATACTTAGACAAGAGCAATGTCAAGAGCTTCAAGAATGGTATTTAAAAACAAAAGTAAATGAATAAATTAGATAGAATAGTAGAAACAGCTTGTTACATTGGTAACATATCTACAAAAGACTTCAAAAGTAGGTCAAGAGAACGTCACATTGTAGATATTAAGCGTATGACCTACGCAATAGCTAGAGATGTTCTTAGAATGCCTTATTTACATATAGCAAAGTATTTTAAAGTAAATCACGCTACTGTAATGCACCACTACAAACTTAATATGCAGTTAGTTGATACAGATACTTATTACTTTAAAAAATATAATACTATATTGCAGATGGTAAAAAGTGACTTAAATATAGTTGAGGTAGAAGAACTTATGGAAGTAATACAAAGATTACAAGCTAATAAAGAATCACAAATAGAACTAAAAGAAAAATTAACCAAATTTTATAACAAAGATGAAAACGAAATTATCACAGAAGGACAAGGTGCTTAGACATCTTAAAGAGATTGGACCAATAACTCCAGTACAAGCATTTTTTGATTATAGCATTATGCGATTAGCTGCGGTAGTATTTAATTTAAAAGACGAGGGACATAACATCTCTACTACTATACTCAAATCAGAAAATAAGTTTGGAGAGCCAGTAAGTTACGCTCAATATAAAATAGAAAATGAAGCGAATTAGAGTAGAGAAGTCTAAAAACTTTACAACAATCAACAATGAGTTTATCTTTAATAAGAACTTATCGTTAAAAGCTAAGGGGTTGCTCTGTCACCTCTTGGCTTTGCCTAACGATTGGAAGTTATACGTTGAGGAGGTTGAGAAATGGAGTACAGACGGCAAGTCTGCTATCTACTCTGCTTTTAAAGAGCTGACATCTAATGGCTATATGAAAAGAGAGCAAATTAGAGAAAAAGGTAAGATTGTTAGTTGGGATTATATAGTCTATGAAAAACCACATACCGATTTTCAAGAAATAGAAAAGTTAGATATAGAAAAATTAGATATAGAAAATCGAACACTACTAAATACTAATAATACTAAAGACTTAAATAAACTAAATACTAATAATACTAAAACAGAAAGGGATTATCCTTTTGAATTAAATGTAGAGGCTTGGAATTTATGGAAGGACTTTAGAAAAGAACAATTTAAAACATCTTACAAACCATTAGGAGAAGCAGCGGCTGTTTCCAAGATTCTTAGAATCTCCAACAACAACAAAGAAAACCAGGCGCAAATTATTCAGCAGTCGATTGAGAATGGATGGAAAGGATTATTTGAGCTTAAATCTGAAAAACAAACCAAAGTTCAAAAGATACTAAGCAACTATCACAAAGGACTAGAAATGATAAACAAAGAATACAATGACTAAAAAATATATTTACAAAAATCAAGAGTCTTTATGGGGCGAACCTGAGTGTATAGGATTTGGCACTTATGATTTTTATGTTAAGGAAATAGATAGAAAATTAGCAAACGAAATAATTATTAAAAATCATTATTCTAAAAAAGTTTATAATGGAACTTATATACATTTAGGGGTTTTTTATAATGAAAAATTAAAAGGGGTTTTACAATATGGTTATGCTATGAATCCTGCATCTTGTGGTAGTGTAGTTAAAGGTACTAATAAAAATGAATATTTAGAATTGAATAGGATGTGGATAGATGATGATTGTAAACAATACGCAGAAAGTCAAGCTATAAGTTATTCAATTAAATATATTAAGAAAAAATTAAAAAAAATTAAATGGATTCAGTCTTTTGCAGACGAAAGATGTGGAGGTTTTGGAATAGTATATCAAGCTTGTTCTTTTGATTATTTTGGAGAACATACAAATAAATTTTGGGAGCTAGATGGAGAAACATTTCATAATTCAATTATGACAAGTGAAAAAGCTGGTCGTAGAGGTTATAATTTATTAAATAATCCATACAATAAAGATAGAATCATCAAACACGAGCTTAGACAATTTAGATATATAAAATTTATAGACAAAAGGGAAAAGAAAAACTGTTTATTGAAACAAAAACCATATTTAAAGCATTATAACAATGACTAATTACTTAGATATAAAAAAGAGAAAAGATGTATCTGTTGAAAATATGTTTAAAATTTACAAAAAAGACAACAAATATAGAAACAGAATAACTTGGGATGCACATTATTTAATAACTGGATGGAAACACATACCACATAATAAAAATGAAAGACAAAAGTAAACAAGTGTGGTATCTATACGCACACGACATTAAAGAACTTAAAAGACAATGCTATGACGTTATATCAACGCTTTATATTCAGTTAGGACAAGCTCCAGAAGCTGAGATAATAGTACAAATGACAAATCTATTCTGTAATGACTTAGCTACNAACTACGGCTCAATGGAACTAGANGAGGTTAGATTNGCNTTAAATNAACACATAAGAGANAANGANGGACCACACTTTGTTAATGTTCCAATGTGGAGTCAAGCTCTTAGAGATTATAAAAAATCAAAAGCTCTAAAAAGACAAACCAATCAGATAGAAGAGTATGAAATATATAAAAAGCGTGTTGAGTCATTTAGTAAGGCAATAGACAAAAGAGAGATAAAAAAGATAGGTAATGCCAACCACAATAAGTAAACTCAAAAAAAAGCTAGATAAATTATTTAGTGAGTACATAAGACGTAGAAATGCAGACCACTTAGGTTTTATCACTTGTTTTACTTGTGGAGTTAAAAGACATTGGAAGGATAGGATGCAAGCTGGACATTTTATGACAAGAGCTAGAATGGCAACTCGATACTGCGAATATAACGTACAAAATCAGTGTGTGTCTTGTAATATTTATAAAAATGGATGTCAGTACAAATTCGGAGTTTATTTAGATGAAAGGTTTGGAAAAGGTACTGCTGAAGAAATAGAAATTAGAAGTAACACAATTATAAAACTAAACAGAGTAGATTATCAAGAAGCAATAGAAAGGTATAAGCAAAAGATTAAAGAGCTGGATTAACAATAGGTTGTTTAAAAGTTTAAAGTCTTATGATTGGATAATTGAATCTATTTTATATATTTATTAAAATGAAAAAGACAGTTATATTTGAAGGAGGAGTGAACAAAATAAGCACTCTAGCAGACGGAACTCTAAGTATAAACATACATACTCAAGAGCTACCAGAGGAGACAATGATGAGAGTGTTTAGCTTACGCAAATCACCTGGAATGGTTTTAATAAGCTCTGATGATATAAGCAAAGTTGAACAAGAAGAAGTAGAAAGGTTTACAACAGACTTTGAGGTAGGTAAAACAAAGACTGCTTCACAAAGATTAAGAGCAGTACTTTATAGAGTATGGGAGCAAGGAGACCAAAAATATGATTTTGTTCTTTGGTACGAATCACAGATGGAAAGGATAATAAATAAATACAAATCAACTCTTGAAGTCTAATAGAATAACCAGACACCAAGAGATATATAAAAGAACGAAGAACGGACTAGAGTTAGTATTGCCAAAAAAAATAACAACAGATATTGGATTTCAATTAATGTTTGGATACAGAGAGAATTACAGATTAGAACAAGAAAAGATACAAAAAAATGCAGATAGCTACTTTACTAAAACTTATATAGATGTTGAGGATTTTAAAAAGTACATTTAGAACGCTTATAGCTTTAATAATTCTTTTAAGTTGTTTACCTATTTTTTTAGTGATATTTATACACTATTTTATAGTTAGCTTTGTATCAGAAGAAAATAAAAGAAATGAAGATAATAGCAAGTGTAAGCATTGAAATTAAATTAGAAGATACTGAACTGCTAGACGAAGCAAAAGACAGAGCAGTTGATACTTTAGTAGATAACTTAGATGATTGGATAAATAATAATGGTTTACCACCAATAATAAGCATTCATTATAAGCTTTCTGAATATGATGAAAATGACATAGAATTTTTAAATTAATGCCAAGTCTACCAAAGGGAAAGAAAAAGAAATGGATAGCAAGTAGTAAAAAGACTACTGGCTTTACTGAAAATCATAAAAGTGCTAACTACGACTTTTATAATAGTAGCGAATGGAGAAAACTTAGAAAGTGGCACATAGAACGAGAGCCACATTGTAGATGGTGTACAGAAGAAGGTAAAGTAAATTATAAAGATAGGATAATCATTGACCACATTGTAGAGATTAAAGACGGTGGTGACAGACTAAACCAAGATAATCTTATGACTTTATGTCTACCACATCACAATCAGAAAACAGCTTGGGCAAAATCAAAACGTAAAAGAAATGGAAAAGAGTAAATACTTCTACGACTATACAAGAAACAAAGATGAATTTAAAGAATATACAGTAGATTATGACAGTAATCCAATACCGAACTACTATATTGGAAATACTTATGGATATGAAGCTCGTAAAGTGTGTGAGGATTGGGATTTAAGCTATAATGTAGGTACAGCAGTAACATATTTACTTAGAAGTAGCTATAAACACGACAGTCCATACGACTGCATACAAAAGGCTATAAACCATCTAAACTTTGAATTGGATAAACTAAACAACAAAGAACAATGACAAGCGAACTACTAGACTTATTTGACGAAGCCAAACGAATAATAGACAAGCAAGAGAAATTAATTAAGATGCAACAATCATTAATTAAGACAATGCAACAAGGACTGCAAGGAGTAGAACTTAATGAGTTACTACTTAAAAAACAACTAGCTGACTTACAAGATGAATTACAAGCTATTAC
>FUFK010044356.1_pt1 | contig 24047 bp, 18 predicted proteins | sample 1021851 | NCBI WGS metagenome assembly FUFK01 (sample SAMEA51879418, study PRJEB19060) | metagenome | reverse complement strand
CTTTCCCGTTTGTCAACCTCACCCTTGCTACTTTTCTCATAGCAGAGTTTGGTTTCTTAGGAGTAGTGGTATACACACGTGTGCAAACACCTCTCCTTTGAGGGCACGAATCCAAAGCAGCCGATTTACTCTTCTTGGTTATTTTGGCTCTTCCTTTTCGTACTAATTGTGAAATTGTTGGCATAATTTCCTATACACTAATTATTAATAAATTTTATTCCCCCGATTTTTAGGGTTTGCAAAGGTAGAAATAAAAAGCTAATAATCAAATATATGCCCACTTTAATTTTNAAACCANTACTCGTACAGAATAGATATAAAGGGCTCGAAGACAGCNNAAAACTTNTNNCCNACCAAATTTANCTTNAGAAACACTCTNTGCACAACCTTCAAATTGCCAATTCACTGCATTATTNTTTGCCGATTNAAGTTTTNATTGCATTTATTTAGTTAAAATTTGGTTTATTAACATTAAATTATAATTTTTGCGGCTGGCTAACTCAAACAAATTCAAAAATGAGAACAAAGTTTAGAATTATTTTAACGCTATTTTTAGCGTTCGTGGTGCAACTTAGTTTTGCACAGGAACGTTCTATATCCGGAACGGTGACCGATTCAGACGGTCTTCCCCTACCCGGTGTAAACGTTCTGGTCAAAGGTACTGGCACGGGTACCCAAACCGATTTCGATGGAAAGTATGAAATCAAAGCCAATCAAGGCGATGTACTTGTCTTCTCTTTCATTGGTTTGAAACAAACTGAATACACCGTTGATAATATCGATACGATAGATATTACGATGGAAAATGATTCCGCACAGCTTCAGGAAGTGGTAGTAACCGCTCTCGGTATTAAGCGAGAAAAGCAGAGCTTAGGATATGCACAGCAAACAGTTGAAGGCGAATCCCTTATCAAAGCTCGTGAAACGAATATCAACAATGCTCTTGCCGGTAAGGTTGCTGGTGTACAGTTTACTGGAGCTCCTAGTTCTGGATTTGGAAACTCCAATATCCGATTAAGAGGTAATACTGGTGTGCTGTATATTGTTGATAACGTTAAAGTCCAGGATGCTTCAGATATTATTACTGATGATATAGCTGATATGTCGGTGTTGAAAGGTGCCGCAGCAACTGCATTATATGGTCCTCAAGGTATTAACGGTGTAATTATCATTACCACCAAAAGCGCAGGAGAAGGACAAAGTAGCATCTCTGTAAATCATAGTTCTGCCATTGAAAATGTGTATAAAATTCCAGAGTACCAAAACGAATATGGAGGAGGTTACTCTCAAGAATTTAATACTTTCAATTTTGATCCATCTATACATCCAGCTGAATGGAGTTCGTTTGATGGNCANTCTATGGTTGAATATTATGCAGATGAAAGTTGGGGACCAAAGATGGACGGTCAACTTGTTAGACACTGGGATTCCTGGATTCCAAACACACCCGAATTTGGGGAATTAAGACCGTTTTCACCAAACCCTGATAATGTTCGCGACTTCTTCGAAACCGGTATTACTTCAAATACCAATGTAACCTTTACCAAAGGTGGAGAAGGTTTTTCAGTAAGAGCTAGTTTAGCTAAAATTGACAGAACTGGGGTAATACCTAATTCTGAAAGAAATACTGTTCAGGGATCGCTAAGTGCGAGTGTGGATATTTCAGACAAACTGGAAGGTTTTGCNAGTTTAAATTACCAGGACAGAAGAACTTCCAATTATCCATCTAACGGATACGGAAATATTGCGTCAAACTTTAACCAATGGTGGCAAAGGCAACTTGACATTGATCGCTTGAAGGATTACAGAAGAAATGGACAGGTTGTTTCNTGGAACCTTAATAGCCCTACAAACACATCTCCATTGTATTGGGATATGCCATATTTCATTACTAATGAAAATGTAAACCCTCAAAATAAAAATGCTTTATACGGTAGATTAGGGTTAAATTATAACTTCAATGAAGACTTCACTGCCAGTGTTGAAGTAAGAAAAACATTAAACACCTATGAAAGTTCAAACAGAGCTGGATTTGGTGGTCTTTCTCAACCTTTCTACTCTGAATACGAGGAAACTAATAATACAGATGAATTATTTGGTATTCTGAATTACCAAAAAGACCTTACTGAAGACTTCGATATTAGCGCAAGCGCAGGTTTTGAAATCTACGATAGAAATGAAAAGTCTATCTCAGCCTCAACAGCCGGTGGACTTACCGCAGACGGGTTCTACAGTTTAAATACATCAAGAGATAGACCTAACCTTTCAAGTTNCTATCAGGAAATAGGAAGACAGTCGGTGTTCTCTAAAGCCTCGATTGGNTTTAGAAACCTATTATACCTGGATGGATCTGCCAGACTAGACTGGCAGTCTACTGCGAACTCAGAAGACAACAGAGTTGAAACATACGGAGGTTCTCTAAGTTTGATCTTTAGCAAATTACTACCTCAAAATGATATACTTAGTTTTGGAAAATTAAGAGCCAGTATTGCTGAAGCACCTAGATTTCCNNNCGTTTTCCAGATATCTGAAACATATAACATTGGAACACCATATGGATCTTTCGGGAAACTATCTGTTAAAAGCGGCCTGAACAATCCACTATTAACTGGAGGTGTACGAAGAGAATATGAATTTGGTACTGAAATGAGGTTCGCAAATAACCGCCTTGGACTTGATGTTACTTATTTCAACAAGCAAGATGATCAACTTCCTGCTGGAGTATCTTTAGACCCATCTACAGGTTTCACAAGTTTTTCTACAAACTCAGGGGAACAGACTTATAAAGGTTGGGAATTAGCTTTCAATGTGGTACCAGTTAGAAATGACAACTTTGTTTGGGACATCAACGCGAACTTTGCGACTTTAGAAAGAACAGTGGATGCAATCGCACCAGGAACAGACGTAAATGTATTATCAACAACCTGGAGAGGAATACAACTACAGGAAAGAGTTGGTGAAGAGTGGGGTGCAATATATGGTAGAGCTTACCGTAGAGATGATGCAGGTAACATTCTATTATCAGATACCGGTAACCCTCGTTACGACTCTAATCAATACCTGGGTAATGTATTACCAGACTGGACTGGTGGAGCTACATCATTTATGCAATACAAAAATTTATCTTTAGGATTGGATTTTGACTTCCAGAAAGGTGGTAAGATCTTTTCCGTTACCAAAATGTTCAATGCTTACTCAGGTTTAGGAGAAAGCACTATAGGTAACAATGCAGCCGGCAACCCGCTACGTGATGCAGTTACTGGTGGAGGTGCAGCAGTTGCAGCTTCTGATGCAGATGCTTCAACCGGTGGTATCCTTATAGAAGGAGTAGATGAAACAACTGGCGAACCTGCCTCTTACTATGTGGAAGCACAAACTTATTACGGAAGATTGTTTGCGCTACATGAAGAATGGCTGTATGACGCTTCATACGTTAAACTAAGACAAGCTAGAATAGACTATGAAGTTGAAGGTAGCTTGATCGACAATACGCCAATCAAGAAGCTGAATATTGGTGTCTTTGCAAGTAATCTTTGGTTAATCTACAGCTCTATTGACGATATTGATATTTCTGAATTAGAGGACAGCCAGATTACAGGATACGGTTGGACTGAAGGTGGTCAATCACCAAATACAAGAACTATCGGTTTAAACGTGAATATTTCTTTCTAATTAAAAGCTATAAAAATGAAAATGAACTTTATAAAAAAATCAGTCCTTTTTGCTTCCTTAGTAGTATGCTTCGGTAGCTGTGAAAAGGTTGACTTTCATGGGATCAATGAGAACCCGAACGAACCCACTCAACCATCTTCAGGAAGCCTGCTTGCAAGTGCCGAAGGTGCTGTATCTGCATATGTTAGTGCAACGACTCCTAATCTTTATGTTCAGTATCTATCCAATGGACAGTATGATGAAGAATCGAGATACCAGACTTTAAACTGGGACACTTCATACTGGTACGGTATATTAACAGATTTGGATCGTATGATTGAGATCAGCGATAATCCGAACCAGATCGCGGCCGGTACCATTCTAAGGGTATATTTAATGGAAGGCATGACTACGAGATGGGGCAGACTTCCATATTCAGAAGCACTTCAAGGCCTGGATAATCAATTTCCTGCTTATGACTCACAGGAAGAAATCTATAATGGTTTATTCTCTGAACTTGATTCAGCATTAGCAATGATCGAGACAGGTGGTTCATCAGTTCAGGGTGACTATATTTTTGGAGGTGATGTATCCAGATGGGAGTCCTTCGGACAAACTTTAAAAATGATTATGGCATTGAGATTATCAAATGCTAATCCTGCATTAGGACAGGAAANGTTCAATGAAGCNTTAGGGAATGAAATCATGAGTAATTCTGAAAATTTCTTCTACCCTTATNTGGCAGACGAGAATAATGANAATCCATGGGANGATAGATTCCTGGCACCAAGCTTCAGAAGGGATTATCTTGTTAGCGATGTCTTTGTANATGCTATGATTGGTAATGGCTCTGCTGAAGATCCAGAAGACGAAAGACTAATGGGTATGGCAGAACCGGCATTTAATTCTGGAACGTTCGTTGGTGCGCCATATGGAATGTCCAACTCTGCTACCGATGATTATTCTTTTATTACTGAAGACATCATCTACAACCAGGAAGCAAGCCTTTATATGTTCACTTATGCTGAAGTACTTTTTGCAAGGGCTGAAGCTGCAGAACTAGGCTGGACTAGTGAGGATGCTGAGGATCTATATGCACANGCNATTACAGCTTCCTTCCAACAATGGGGACAATCTTCTGATGATGCAGCAGATTATATAAGTGAGAATAGCTACAATGGTTTTGAATCAATTGGTTATGAAAAATGGGTAGCCCTTTATTTTCAAGGATATGAAGCATGGGCAGAATGGAGAAGACTGGAAGCTATGGGCTATGAAAAAGCNCTNGTTGCTCCAGCTGATCTACTGAGTAATGCAACAGATATTCCAGATAGACAAGCATATGCTGCAACGGCTGCATCTTTAAACGAAGAAAGCTATCAGGAAGCAATATCAGCTCAGGGTGCAGATGAACTTAATACTAAAATTTGGTTATTTGAATAGTCGCAACTTATTTTAGTAATGCAAAAACCTGCTCTCATTGGAGCAGGTTTTTATTTATGTACTATATTGAAAGTCATTAATCTATGTAATTATGAAAAACTTCTCTTCCACCCTATTGCTCATTATTTTATGTCTTACCGTCCAATCCCAAAATCCAACAAATTCAGGAAATCTTTCAGATGGATTTAAAATCACAAGAAGCTCCCCAAAAGGTGATCCATTTTTGAGCTCTGAATGGTATGTAGGATATGGAATAAACAAAGACGGGTCTACAACCAGACCACAACAAATGAATTATGATATCTATGGTAACAATCTGGTATATAAAACAGGTACCAATGGCGAACCAATGAAATTATTAGATGATTCCATGAGTGGCTTTATATTAAAAGACAAGAATACCGAGTTATTATTCTCTAAAGTTGAAGGCAGCAAATTTGAAAAAACCAAGAGGGAAGATCGCTATTACCATGTTGTAAGCCCACCTTCGAATTATGTTATCGTTGAATATATAAAGGATTTAAATGATCCCAATGCGAGTGGCTGGGTTTCGAGTAAAGACAATACTTTGAGTGCCGAATATGAATTAGATACTAATTATTACATTCTCAACCGTGCAGACCAATATGTTGAAGTAAGACTAAAAAGAAACCATATTCTCAAAGCTTTAAAGGATAGGAAAGATCAATTGAAGACTTATATAGATTCGAATAACATCGATTTTGAATCGATCCTGGATCTGGTGAAAATCCTTGAATATTATTANACTTTGTAAAATATANTAATTCATTAATCATAAAATTTTAAGNTTAATATCNATAAGATGATTGCAATTTGTTAAGATTAAAAGAGCCATAATGTTAAAGTAGGCGCTTTATANTANTGGNTATCAGNTACTTATNCTAATCTGCGTGATTTATTATGAGATTATGTTTGCTTTAACGCTTTATTCTACTCACATTTGATGTCGGCTAATTCAAACAAATTTTAAAATGAAAACAAAGTTTAGTAGTATTTTAACGCTATTNCTAGCGTTCGTGGTGCAAATAACTTTTGCACAGGAGCGTTCCATTGCGGGTACGGTGACTGACTCAGATGGTCTTCCCCTTCCTGGTGTGAACGTTCTTATTAAAGGTACTGGCACGGGTACCCAAACAAATTTCGACGGAAATTATGAAATCACTGCAACTCAGGGAGATGTATTGGTTTTCTCTTTCGTTGGATTGAAACAAGCAGAATACACTGTTAGCACAAACGATCAAATCGATGTGGTAATGGAGAATGATTCTGCTCAACTTGATGAAGTTGTAGTAACTGCATTAGGTATTAAGAGGGAAAAGAAACAGTTAGGTTACTCTACTCAGGAAGTAGGTGGTGAAGCTGTATCTGATGTTCCACAACAAAACTTCGTGAACTCTCTATCAGGTAAAGTTTCTGGTCTTAGTATTAAGTCTTCAGGAACACTTGGTGGATCTACGAACGTTGTAATTCGTGGTAACTCTTCTCTTACTGGGAACAACCAGGCACTTTTTGTTGTTGATGGAACTCCAATTAGCAACAATACACCTAACAGTAGTGGACAAGCTGCTGGTCGTGGTGGTTATGATTATGGTAACGCTGCTTCGGATATCAACCCGAATGANATTGCNTCNATCAACNTACTTAAAGGTGCGGCTGCAACTGCACTATANGGAGCAAGAGCTGCGAATGGTGTTGTAATTATNGANACTAAAAAAGGTTCTAAAGGTAAAGGTATTGGTGTATCTGTACAGTCTTCTATTACTGTAACGAATCCAGATATGGAAACTCTTCCAGAATATCAGGATCAGTACGGTGCTGGATANGGTGCTTACTATGCTTCTGATGATGGATACTTTAACCTTTATGATGTTGACGGTGACGGTAACCTGGATGAAACAACTCCTTTTACTGAAGATGCTTCTTTTGGTGCTGCATTTGATCCTAACAGACAAATTTACCAGTGGAACTCTATCTATCCTGATCTTGACACTTACCAACAAGCTTCTCCATGGGTAGCTGGTGAGAATGATCCTAACAGTGTATGGCAAACTGGTTACACTTCTGTAAACTCTGTTGCTTTAGATGGTGGATCAGAAACTTCTTCTTTCAGATTGAGTGGAACTCACCTGAATCAACAAGGTAACCTTCCAAACTCTAACATTAAGAGAAACACTCTTAAGTTTAGTGGTTCTCATGAGTTCACAGATAAGTTCAACGCTCAGGCGAACATTACTTATACTAAGACTGATGGTAAAGGACGTTACGGAACTGGATATAGTTCTTTGAACATTATGCAACAGTTCAGACAGTGGTTCCAAACTAACGTAGATTTCGAAGAGCAAAGAAGAGCTTACGAGGCTACAGGACAGAACATTACCTGGAACCCAAATTCTCCAGATGATCTATCACCTATTTATTCTGATAACCCATACTGGACATTCTACGAAAACTTTCAAACTGACACTCGTAACAGATATTTTGGTAACGTAAACCTTAACTATGAACTGAATGATGTATTCAGCATACTAGGTAGATTTACTTTTGATACGTATGACGAATTACAGGAAGAAAGAATTAATGTAGGATCAGCAGATATTGCTAAATACAGCCGTTACAACAACAGAGCTGCTGAATACAACTATGATCTTATCCTAAACTTCAACAAAGACATCAGTGATGATGTTAACATTGATGGTAACTTAGGTTTCAACTTAAGAAGAAACGAGAGAAACAGCATTTTCGCTTCAACAAACGGAGGATTAAATAAAGCTGGATTCTACGCACTAAGTAACAGTGCAAGCCCACTTAACCCACCTTCAGAGTACGAATCTGTAAGAATGCTGGATGGTGTTTACGCTAGAGCAAGTGTAGGTCTATTCAACACTTACTTCCTTGAAGGTACTATTCGTAGAGACCGTTCTTCTACATTACCAAAAGAAAACAACACTTTCTACTACCCTGCGGTATCTGCAAGTGTTTTGTTATCTAACCTAATTGATGCAGACTGGTTAAGTTTCGCAAAACTTAGAGGTAACTATGCTGAAGTTGGTAATGACACTAATCCTTACAATGTATTTAACACGTATACAATATATTCTGGTTTCAATGGAGCTGGTGTTGCGAGTAACAATTCAAGACTTAGAAACCCTGACTTAAAGCCAGAGCGTCTTAAGTCTTATGAAGTTGGTTTGGAAACAAACTTCTTCGATAGAAGAATTGGTTTAGATGTATCTTACTATAGATCAAGAACTGAAGATCAAATTACTCCAGTTCCTGTATCTCCTTCAACTGGTTTCTCTGAACAGCTTTTAAATGCAGGTGTGATTGAGAACAAAGGTATCGAGATTGCATTAACTTTGAACCCAATTAGAACTGAAGACTTCAACTGGAACATCAATGTGAACTGGGCGAAGAACGAGAACGAAGTACTTGAGCTTACTGATGGAATTGAAAACCTACAGTTAGCTAGCCTACAAGGTGGTATTTCTATTAATGCTGCTCCAGGCGAACCTTACGGTGCTATTAGAGGAACAGATTTCGTTTATGACGATCAAGGCAACAAAGTGATCACATCTGCTGGTTACTACGCTAAAACTCCTAACTCAAACTATGTTATTGGTGATTTCCAACCAGATTGGATTGGTGGTGTTCAAAACACATTCACTTACAAAAACATAGCTCTTGGATTCTTAATTGATGTTCAAAAAGGTGGAAGCGTTTTCTCTCTTGACCAATGGTATGGTACTGCTACCGGTATTTATGCAAGTAGTGTAGGTACTAACGAACTTGGTAATCCAATTAGAAATACTATCGAAAACGGTGGTGGTGTTCTTCTAGATGGTGTTCAGGGTGATGTTAGCTTTAACGCTGATGGTACTTACGAAGTAACTAACACTTCTCCAAACGAGACTAGAGCTAGAACAGATTATTACGCTAACCCTTATGGGTACGCACGTGCTCCTAACGCACTTCACGTTTATGACGCTGGATATGTAAAGTTGAGAGAAGCTACGCTTACTTATAACTTTGGCGATAGAGTACTTGAAGCTTTACCATTTACAAGAGCTTCTGTATCATTCATTGGTCGTAACCTTTGGATCATCGACAAGAGCATTCCTTACGCAGATCCTGAAGCAGGTTTAAGTGCTGGTAACGTTCAAGGATACCAGTCTGGTGCTTACCCAACTATGAGAGAAATAGGTGCTAGTCTTAAATTTAACTTTTAATTAAAATACTATGAAAAAATATATTGTTGCTCTTTCAGCTGTTGCAATGCTTTGGTCCTGCCAGAGTGATGAACAGTATGAAAATTTAAACCGGGATCCTAAAAACCCCGATGCTGTAGCTTCAGATTTCTTATTTACGGCTGCTACAGTAAGTCTTGGTGATTACACCGCTAGCCCGAACGTAAACGAACCTCTTTACAGGTTCCTTGGGCAGTACTTGACTACAACCACTTATACTGATGAGCCTAACTATGATTTTACAGCTCGTCAAAATCCAGATGCAGTTTGGAGTGAATATTACACAGATGTAATTTATGATCTTCAGGATGCAAAAAGAGTTGTGAATGCAAACGAAGGTTTGACTCAAGCTCAAAAGGACGCTAGAATAGGACAACTTGAAGTGATTGAAGTTTATACTTGGCACTTATTGGTTGATGGATTTGGAGACATTCCTTATACTCAGGCTTTGCAACCTAGTGAATTCTCACTACCTGTGTATGACGATGCTGCTACTGTTTACGCAGACCTTATTTCGAGACTTGATGCTGTTGGAAGCATGCTTTCAGCAGGACAGGGATACTCAGGTTCAGATGTTGTTTACTCAGGAGATATGAGCAAATGGATGTTGTTTGCGAACTCGCTTAAACTTAGAATGGGGATAAGACTTCAGGATGTAAATCCTTCTTTATCTCAATCTACAGTTGAGTCTGCTGTATCAGCTGGTGTTTTCGCATCAAATGATGACAATGCTACGATCGATTACCAATCTAACGCACCAAACACGAACCCACTTTGGGAAGATTTGGTTCAGAGCGGTAGATCTGACTTTCTTGCGTCTGAGACAATCGTTGATTACATGAATCAATTTGAAGATCCAAGAAGAATGGTTTATTTCGATGATAATATTGCTGATGGTTACATTGGTGGTGATTATGGTGGAAGTAATAACTATGGTTCCTTCACTCACATTGGAGATGCATTCCTTGATCCAACTAGAGAAGGAATTCTTTTAGATTATGCTGAAGTTAGATTTAATCTATCTAAAGCTGCTGAACTTGGATATAATGTTCCTGGAGATGCTGAGACTCACTACAATGCTGCAATTACAGCATCTATGGAGTACTGGGGTGTTTCTGGTGATGCTACTGAAGAGTACCTATCACAACCTGAAGTTGCATACGATGGTTCTGAAATGCAATTTGCAACTCAGTTCTGGATAGCAATGTATGATAACCCTGCTGAAGGATGGTCTACATGGAGATTATATGACGATCCGGTTTTCAATATCCCAACAGATAATGAGACTTTCGTTCCACTTAGATATACTTATCCAATCGACGAGCAGAACTTAAACAATGCTAACTACATTGATGCTGCTGGTGCAATTGGCGGTGATGATGCTCAAACTCCAGTATTCTGGGATACGACTACACCAGATCAATCAACTTACCCTGGTCCAGCGACTGAGGAAGATGATGAATAGATATTGAATTAATTCAATATNAAAAGCCACCCANNTGGGTGGCTTTTTTTTATTATTCATTTCTCGAAGGATATAATTGTACTAACTTTGAAGCATGGAAGAAACTACAAGAATATTCGGAATTCGAGCTGTGATTGAAGCTATAGAAAGTGGAAAAAGTATTGAAAAGGTATTTATCCAGAAAGGCTTAGGCGGTAGCTTGTTTCAGGAATTAAACCGTCATCTAAAGAGCGGATCTTTCACCATGTCTTATGTGCCAATTGAGAAATTAAACAAACTCAGTAAGGGTAATCACCAGGGAGTCGTAGCTAATATATCGCCTATAAGTTTTGTAAGTCTTAATGATCTTGTAGAATCTGTACAAAATAAAAGTACTATTCCACTTTACCTGCTACTGGATGGAATTACTGATGTAAGGAATTTTGGAGCCATTATTAGAACCGCAGAATGTTGTGGAGTCGATGGCATCATTGTCCAGGAAAAAGGATCTGCTCCTATTAATGCAGATACAGTTAAAACTTCAGCTGGAGCCGTGTTCAAAGTACCAATTTGCAAAGTAGATCATATTAAAGATGCATTATTTCATCTACAAACTTATGATGTCAAGATTGTTGCAGCTACTGAAAAAACGGATGACACCGTTTACGATATTGATCTTAAGCAACCTGTGGCAATTGTAATGGGTGATGAAGCTAAAGGGGTATCAAATTCGATTCTTAAGCTAGCAGACTATAAGGCAAAACTACCTATGCTTGGAGAGATCGCTTCTTTGAATGTATCTGTAGCTTGTGGCGCGGTACTTTACGAAACAGTTAGACAAAGAAGTTAATTCTTGTCGTCTGACTTTTCGGTATAGATGTAGTTATACTCGGTTTCCTCCTCTTCCATATTCTGAAAAGGTAGGTTATCTACAAAATTTCCATTTTCGTCAAAATGCTGCATAAATAAATCTTCAGAATCTTTAAAATCTGAAGATTCCCAATGATATTTAGGAGGTTTTGCGATTTGTTTTTTAAAAACTACAGCGAGACCTAGTCCGCTAAGCAATCCAGCCAGATGTCCCTCCCAGGAAATCTTTGGATCTATTGGAGTTACATACCATATCAATCCACCGTAAACAAATACTACTATAAGCGACAAGGCTACGAGCCGGTAATTCTTAGAAAAGATTCCTTTGAAGAAAAGGAATGCTGCAAGTAAATAGATAATTCCACTAGCTCCAATGTGATTTGCCGGTCGACCTATAATCCATGTAATCAAACCGGTTGAAACGAGACCAATCAGCAACACTTTCCAGCGTAAGGGCCTGTAAAAGTAAAATAAGGCGAGAGATAGTATGAATAAGGGAATAGTGTTATTAAAAAGATGTTTTATATCTGAGTGTATGAATGGTGAGAATACGATTCCCCGAAGCCCAATCGCTTCACCCGGCCTTACACCGAAGGGCGCTAAATTCAAATTGAACCGAAGCTCTGCCCAGAAAACTATCCAGATCATCAAAACGAATAATAAAGGATATCCTATTGTGCCGCTGGTAAAAACAAATGGAGAGGAAGGTTTCAAATTGTATTCAATTTTAATTAATATTACAAAAAAGCATCCAAATAGTTCAGGATGTTAACTTGTCAGACAAAACACCCATGAGTCAACCACTAGCAGAACGATTGCGTCCTAAAACTCTTGATGATTACCTGAGTCAGCATCACTTAATTGGTAAGAATGGTGCTATGCGACAGCAAATTAAACAAGGAATTATTCCTTCCATGATCTTATGGGGACCTCCTGGCGTAGGCAAAACCACATTGGCGAATATCATAGCTTCGGAATCTGGTAGACCATTCTTCACCCTTAGCGCAATTAGTAGTGGTGTAAAGGACGTACGTGAGATCATTGAAAAGGCTAAGAAAAGTGATGGGTTATTTACCACCAAAAGTCCGATTCTATTTATTGATGAGATCCATCGATTCAGTAAATCTCAACAGGACTCTCTACTCGGAGCTGTAGAGAAAGGATGGGTTACTTTAATTGGTGCTACCACAGAAAATCCAAGTTTTGAGGTTATATCTGCCCTTTTGTCCAGATGTCAGGTTTATATTCTAAAACCGTTCTCAAAAGAAGACCTGGTAGATCTCCTGAAGAGAGCAATGGAACAGGACAAGGTAATTTCGGCTAAAAATGTACAGCTAGAAGAGACTGAAGCTTTATTAAGATTAAGCGGTGGAGACGCCAGGAAACTTCTGAATATCTTTGAATTACTAGTCACTTCAGAAGAAGTAAATGTAAAGATCACTAATGAACTTGTACTTCAGAAGGTTCAGCAAAATACCGTTCTCTATGATAAAACGGGAGAACAGCATTACGATATTATTTCTGCATTTATCAAATCTATTAGAGGGAGTGATCCAAATGCTGCAGTTTANTGGCTGGCAAGAATGATCGAAGGAGGTGAAGANGTGAAGTTTATTGCNCGAAGNTTATTGATCCTGGCGAGCGAAGACATNGGGAACGCAAATCCAACCGCTCTGGTCATAGCCAATAACTCATTCCAGGCGGTGAATACAATTGGATATCCGGAAGCCAGAATCATACTTAGTCAGTGCGTGACCTACCTAGCCACTTCACCNAAGAGCAATGCAGCCTACATGGCTATTAATAAAGCTCAAAGTTTGGTAAANAAAACNGGTGATNTGTCGGTTCCTCTNGCGATCAGGAATGCNCCNACNAAATTAATGAAAGATATAGGTTACGGAAAAGATTATAAATATGCCCATAANCANGCAGGTAATTTCGTTGCAGCNGAGTTTCTTCCAGATGATATCGCTGGCACTACCTTCTACGAACCCGGAAATAATCAGCGTGAAAATGCTCAACGTGAATTTCTTCGGAAGCGCTGGCAAAAAAAGTATGGTTATTAATCCTTAGATTTTAGCATTAATGACTCCTGCTGATTAGCTTTACTGTCGAAATAGATAATTTCTAATCCTGAATTCTTGCGATAAGATACCGTTCCACTATTCAAGAGCGATCTATATACAAATTTATTGGGTTTATTAGTCTTCAATAATAGCGCTATAGGTTCAGGAGCATTCAGCTGGTATAAGGCATAATTGGAATTGTAGGCTCTTAATTCAAAAACAGCATCACCGTAGATCCATTGACTATTTTCCAGAGAATTTAAATTTCCCTCAACTTCACTCCTTGCTGACAGATCAATTTTTTCCTCAGCTACTACTTCATGAGCAACATCACTTTCAGATTCTGAAACTACCTCATTCTTTGCTTCAGAAGTTACATTCTTATCCTCTATGACAGAAGAAATCTCACTTGACTTTTTAACCGATTCAGCAATACCAGAGTTAGATTTATACTCATATTGCAAATCAGCCAGGTCCTGAAAAGCATCTCGAAAAGATTCCTGGTAGGCAGCCTGAAATTCTTTCTCCTTACTCTTTCCCTCACGAGTTTTATAGACGGTCATTCCTTTACAGTCCTGAAGTTCTAGATGCATTTTGGTTACAAACAAGCCGGAATCTTCCACAAGAACCGGACTTACGCCCAGACAAGGATTTTGCTGAAGATCTTCTGGCCAGGTTTCAGTTTTCATAATAGTTTGAAAACCATTCTTTTCAAATAGGAATTTTGTAAGGGCATTTAATTGGTACTGGTTCGTTTTGCCAAGAATGTCATAGCTTTCCGGTACAATTATGTATTTATAATCATTCAGATCTTGGGAAAAGATGTTCCCATAAAAAATCATTGCTGCTAATATTATTAATTTTTTCATAAGTCTTTAAATACGTATTGTATGCCTAATTGCAAGGATGCACTATGCGCATTAGCAAGATTGGTATAGCCTATAATATCATTTACTGCGATATAGGCGTTAAAATTTTTAAATCTACTCGAAGCCATTACCCCAAACTTTGTCCGCGAAAATTGATCCAGACCATATGCCACTCTAAACCTAAAATAATCGTTTACTTTCCTGTCCCAGTAAGTCGTAACACCATAAGTAGGACCCTTTGGGCGATTTACTCCGGAAACTATCATTCCGAATAAATTCATATAGCGCGGCTTCTTGCTAATCAAATAGTCACAAGGTAAGATCGACTTCCCTGTTCCAAATTGTATGGAAGCATTATATTTTAATGGACGCCAGGTATTATATTCGCTAAAGGTTTTTACGTCTTTGAGATTCGCATCAAATTGCTCTTCCAAAACGTCCCAGTAAGGAATGGTCTCTTCATTATCCAATTCAGGAAAAAGCGGCTCTAAACCACTTGAGTCATAAGATCCAAAGTATCTGGAATTTTCAATATCTTTTTGATGAAACATAAGTCCTAAATCCCTGAAAGAAGCATTTACAGAGAACTGATCAGTTACTCTATAATGAAATCCANCATCTACTCCTACTCCAACATTCTGACCAAAGAAAGACCTGCTAAGAAGTTCAGCAGCTGCCTGGTCAATTGTCATGTCTTCTTCATCACGAAGACTTGCATAACCAGAGGTATTTATTAAAATATTAAAATCATCAATTTCGTGATTATAGAAGTTTTCTTCCCCAGGTGTATCATATGTTGTAAAGGTCCCCTCATTATCCACGCTTTCAACATTAAAAATCCCGGAGTACAGTTTGACTCGACCACCTACGGTTAGCTTAGAATCCATTTTATAATTAAAGCCAGCATGATAAACGGTAAGCACCTCACCTGTAAAGCTAACATCGTCGAATCTGAAGGGTCGCCCTATATAATCTGCATTACCTTCGAAAGCAAGTTTTGCAGGATCGCTGGGGAAGTACGCAAAGATATCAGCTTCCTGATATGCACCTGCAGAAAAATAACCTCTATTACCCGTTTTCCATCCAAAGGAAATAATTTCTATTTGCTCATTAATAGAAAAAAAATCTGTAGAAGTAAGGTTCCTGATAGCGCTTTGAATTCTTGCATTGATATTACGCCCATCATCTTCAAAAATATCTTTAGCAGTAACACCTGTTGAACCTACAGCAAAATGAATTTGCGAAAACAATGGGATCCCAAAATGTCTTGTAAAATCAATCCTCGCCCCTGGATTCTGAAGCAATGCCTGTGGCAGGTCATCTACATTATAAAGCAAGGGTTTATTTTGCCCGGATACAGAGCTGCAATAGAAGAAGATAAGCAGTACTATTGCTATTCTCATGTTAAAAAGTTAGTCTGAATAATCCTCTGGATGAAAATTTCAAATTCCCTTCAAGACTTTTAGAAGGCTCTAAAAGTTCCAATTCCACAGCAAGTTCTATAGAATTCTTAACCTGATTTATATTTGACTCCTGTACGATATAAAGCGTATCAATTATAGAGATCATCGTATCACTACCAGCCGGGATGATATAGTTTACATCAAATTCCTTCCTGTTTCGGTCATTTAAAAACTTCAGCTCACTTCTTACAGCATAAGGAAAACTATTTTCATGTCGAAACCTGAATTCTGCATAGGTTAGACCATCCTGCATATAACTGTCATCAAGATATTCAAGCCTGACCGTATCTCTTATGATAGCCGTGAATTCTCCAGTGTCAGAATCCAGAAAGTCATCTTTGTTGAGATCGTAATAAATGATATCGACATCTATATCTGGCGTTATTTGAATATCCTCTGTCTGGCTAAGGTCTACATCCTTAAAACAGGAGGTGAAGAGAGCCAGTAAAAACAGGCCTGCAATTGTTTTGGGAATGTGGATTTGTCTAGACACGGGAAAGCTCTCTTAGTCTACGAAAATACCTAATCTTTGTTATTATAGATAATCCCTTAGTTGTTTTAACTTTTGAATCCGGGGATGTTTAGTACTGCAATTATCTTCACTGGAATCCAGATAGATAACCTTCATACCATATTGATGACCCCCGCAAATATCTGCTTCGAAATTATCACCTATCATTACTGAAGTTTCGGGTTTACCAGTTCCCTTACCAATAGCTTTTTCAAAGATGAGCGAATGCGGCTTTTTAACTCCTGCTTCTTCTGAAGTTGTCACCGTTCTAAAATAGTTAAGGATGCCAGATTTCTCCATTTTTAAATGCTGAACCTCCTCAAAACCATTGGTGATAATATGCAAATTATAGGAGGCTGACAGATACCTTAGAATATCCACTGCACCATCCAGTAAATGGTTATTATTAGGAAGGTAATTTATATAATCCTCAGATATTTTAGAGATTAAAGTATCGCTCACCTCAAACTTTAAAGCTTCAAAACTGTCTTTCAACCTGCCGTATCTAAGATCCTCTTTACCAACCAAATTATTTCGATAAGATTCCCAGTATTGGTGGTTAATAGGCATATAGATCTTTAAAAATTCCTGAAGTTCTATCTCCAGCTTCTGATCTTCAAAAATTTCCTGAAATGCGAGTGATGAATTTTTATCAAAATCCCACAGCGTATGATCGAGATCAAAATAAACGTCCCGGATATTAGTCAATCTCATGAATCTGGTTTAATACTGAATAATAAGAATTGGAATCTGCATACTGCGAAAAATCATGATTAGAAAACACAGATCTTAAAGTTCCTTGAACTTCCTTTGTTTCCAGTATGATCCTGCGAAGATCTTCCTTTAGCTTGTTCCGGGTCATTTTAGCTACTACATTCGAATTGAACGCATACGGGTGGACCTTTAGAGGCGTGGTCACTTCCATATTAATGTCATAAAATAGGTATGAAGTGCTCGTACCAGCCCTAAAACCAAGTTTGTCTGGATAACCCATTGAGTAATCATTATGGATCTCCAACTCAATCAGGTTATTGTATTGATCTGGGAGCCTTAGGTTGTATTGATGATTCATCGCATGTTCTACTGAACTATGCACTATATCCTCTAGTCTCAGTTTCTCCTTTCGCAGAATTCTGATATCTTCCATGGCATAATAACCCATCAACAATCCAACTTTCGAATAATCTGCTACCGACTTGATTACCGCTCTGTGAGGAATTCTATTATGGCTTATATTTCGATCATGCCTCGAAAAATCGCTTAGTTGAAACATGAATAAAGTTTCGATCTTATCTTCTCTTATGATGCTAATTAGGTCCTCGAAAGTATCATTGGGATCTGATTTTATTCGGATCCATACCTGCAATCTATCTAACACCTTACCTATATTAAACTGCACAAGGTCTGATAGCAGACCAACAAAACTTCTTAGAAAACCTTTATTTTTAAAGATGAATGTATTTTCTGAAGTAATAATGGTGCTATTATGATAAGCTCTTTTTTTATGTTCTAACTGTGGGAAACGTTCCATTAGGATTTCCTGAAACTTATAAGCCCAGATATCTACAATTGGTTTATGCAGAAAGTTTTCCTGAAATGCAATACTTTCGGATGCCGGGAATCTTCCAAATTCGTCTTTAACGTGTGGTAGGTATTCTTCATACCTGCTAAGTAGATAGAAAGAAGCGGCAAAAATATCAAAGGGTAGATCACTGGATTCTGCCAGGGCAAAAAATCCAATCGTATCATCCCAAGGTTGCACCTTAATTTCTATTTCTGAAAAACCCTGCTCCAGGAGAAGATCTACATTCTGAATAAAAAATTCGTTCCCTAGCGCCTGTTTTCCGTAGCTTAATTTTGGACCGTCATGAGCAATAAACTCTTCGATCTTGGATGTGAAGTTGATGGGAATCCCCAGAATGTGTGTACATAAATGCTTGAATATGTAAACAATTCGCGGTGTAACTTTCTGAGTATAAATTAGAAGCATTTATTGAAGTCTTATAGAATTCCGTCGTCGGCAAAGCTAAAATATGACTTTTCAGTAACAATGATATGATCCAAAATTTTTATATCAAGGCTTTCGGCGGCAGTTTTAAGCTTTTGGGTTAATTGCTTATCTGCTTCACTAGGACGCAAATTTCCACTTGGATGGTTGTGAGTCAGAATAAGAGATACCGCACCTATTTCTATAGCCTTTCTTAAGCTTATCCGAACATCTACCAGAGTCCCGGTAATTCCTCCTTTGCTTATCTGAAATTTCTCCAGGATCTTATTGCTATTATTAAGATATAGAATCCAGAATTCTTCATGAGGTAATTCCCCTATGATTGGCTGCATTATTTCAAAAACTGAAGAACTTGAGGATATTTTACTTAATTCCAGAGTTTCCTCAAGTCGTCGTCTTCTTCCTAATTCTAGCGCGGCGGTGATCACTACAGCCTTTGCATTTCCTATACCTTTAAATTGACAGAGTTGCCCAATGCTAAACTTTCCCAATTGATTGAGATTATTTTCAGACTGCGCAAGAATTCTCTTCGACAGCTCAACAGCTGATTCGTTCCTACTACCAGAACCAATAAGAATTGCCAGTAATTCTGAATCGCTCAAGGCCTGACGCCCCTTAGATAAAAGCTTCTCTCGTGGACGATCATCTTCCGCCCATGTTTTAATACTTTTCGATGAATTTTCGCTCATACTCTAAAATAAATCAATATGAGCTAATAGTAGCATTAGATAAGTTCTTTTAAAGATTCCATATCCAAACCGCCATAATTACCACTGCTCATCATTAGTAATATAGAATTGTTAAAACCTAAATCCTTCAGCTCAGCCTCGAAATTTTCAGGACTTGTATATACTTTCAAACCTTGCTTCTGAAAAGCTTGTTCAATCTGGTCTTCAGAAACATCATCCAGTTTTTTTATCGCAACCGCATCAGGAGAATAGAAAACAAGCGCTTCATCAGCCTTTTCTAAAGTATTCTTATATTCCTTTAAAAAGTCTGCATTTAAGCTTGAGTAAGTATGCAACTCCAGGCAGGCAATCAATTTCCTGCTTGGATACTGCTCCTTAACTGCAGCAGTGGTAGCAGCAACTTTGGATGGACTATGTGCGAAATCCTTAAAAATGATTCCATTGGAGGTTTCAGCAACTTTTTCCAGTCTTTTCGAAGCACCCTTAAATGTGGCAATAGCTTCGTAAAAGTCATCCTCATCAATACCCATATGCTGGCAGATCCATTTTGATCCTGCGAGATTATTCATATTGTGCTTACCAAATATCTCCAGAGGCAATTCACCTTCCGGAGCATCAAGTATCGTAGTATTATCTTCTGTATGATAATCTGGGGTATGATATGGATGCTTTCTAATGGGATTTTCCGTAGTCTCTGCAAGCTCCTTTACCATTTGATCTTCCTCATTGTAAACCAGTATTCCGCCATTAACGATAGAATTGATGAAGATTTTAAATTGCTCTACATAATTTTGATACGTTGGGAATACATTAATATGATCCCATGCGATACCGCTCAGCAAGGCAATATTTGGTTGATAAAGATGAAATTTTGGTCGTCTATCGATTGCAGAACTTAAATACTCGTCTCCTTCTATAACAATAAAATCATTCTCCTGGGTCAAATGAACAGGATTGTCCAGACCTTCGAGAGTTGCACCTACCATGTAATCAATTTCCCTGTTATGGTAATTCATCACATGCAGGATCATTGAGGTAATACTGGTTTTACCATGTGAGCCGCCTATAACTACCCGAGTCTTATTCTTTGACTGTTCGAAAATAAATTCGGGATAACTGTATATTTTAATACCCAGCTCCTTCGCCTTTGTTAACTCCGGATTATCTTCCCGTGCATGCATTCCTAAAATAACAGCATCCAGATTTGAAGTTATTTTAGAAGCATCCCATCCCATTTTCTGCGGAAGTATATTTTCGTTTTCAAGACGCGATCTGGAAGGTTCAAAGATAGCGTCATCACTGCCAGAAATATGATACCCTTTTCTCTGAAGCGCGATCGCAAGACTATGCATTGCACTACCACCGATGGCTATAAAATGTATGTTCATGGAAAAGATTTGTACAAATATAAAAGTAATGGAGGGCTGAATATTACATTCTCTGAATTTTCTGCTTCTCGATAAGTGCTTTATCGAAGTTAGGTGCAATCTCCAGTGATTTTTTGATATAATTCAAAGCGACGTCCTGATTTTTATTTAACCTCTCTATCTGAGCCCATCTATAGTAAGCCCAGGAAGGATCTTTTATGTCTTTATAACCATAGTTTTCAATATAACGTTTGATAAGACTTTGGCCATGATCCAGCTCGATCGAATAAGTTGCTGAGACTTCAGCAAGTTCATAATTCAAATAGTTTCTGGTGATCAACTCCGGTTTTCTTCGTGAGAGTTTAATTGCTGCTTCGTATTTAGTCTGCGCAAGCTTTTGGTAGTCCAGGAATTTATAGATGTAAGCGTCTGCTAAAAGACCATCCAGTTCATTAATTCGATGCAATTCTGAAGCATAACTCTCAGCAATTGTCTGGCTTCCTCCTACAAATCCTGGAATCTGCATATAGAGTTCTACCAGCGCACGCCTTGACTCAGAGTGATTTGGATCCAGCTCAGCAGCTTTTAAAAGATGTTTTTTAACATCTCCAATAAGCATAGCAGCTTGAAATTTTGATCCATAATAGGCTTTCATCCCCATTGCTCCGCCTAATTTGAAATTATAATTACTATCGTTTGGCTTCGCTTCTACAAGTTGCTCATACTTAGAGATCGCCAAATCCCAATTTTTTCTGAAGCTATAAATATCACCTAATAATTCAATGGCCTTTAGTTCAGAATCATGTTCAAGAAGCAGAGTTTCGGCAGCCTTATCATCGCCAGAGTTCAGTAACTTCTCTGCTCTAGATATATCAGATTGAGTGTAACCTATTGACGTAATTAACGTAAACATAAAAAGCAGAAAAGTATTTTTTATTAACATAAATAAAATTTTATTAAATTTAAGATTTGTAATGACCTGAACTGCAATATTTAGCATTATTTGAGCCAAACGTTAAGATGTTTCTTAATTTAACTGTGCATATTAAAAATTATTTTAATATTTGTGCAACTTTATTTAAACCGAATTTATTTAATAATTAACACCTAGCCTATGCAAAATTTTACCTTAAGGTTTAAGGGGAAAGTATTTTATCTCTTTGCCTTATCCTTAATTTTTGGAACAATGTCCTCTTATGGACAGTGCGCTACACCAGATCAAGATCAAGATTACTGTTTCTTGCAAACAGTAAGTGATCTAAGATTTTCAGGTGCTACCAATCCAGCTGTATTTGAAACAGCTGATTCAGACAATGACACTGACCCTATTGATGGTGATGAGTTACTTACCAATGGTGAGACTTATTTTATTGGTAGTACTACAGAAGATTGTGATAGAACACCTATTACGGTAAATGTAGATGCAGCAGAAACTCCTGACAACACACTTTTCCCTAGTAGAGATGATTTTACTCTATCACCATGTATCTCATCTAATTTTACTGTAGGAGACCTTGAAGATCTATTTATTGCTGATACAGATTACACATTAGAGGTATATCTAGATGAATCTGGAAGTAATGCTTTACCTGAAGGTCAGGAACTAACTCCAAATGAAAGTTATTTCGTGGGACAGGTAAGCTCTGTAAATGGCAATTGTCCTTCCACAAGAGCTGCAGTAGGTTACGATCCTACAGTAGCTCCTACTCCTAACGCACAAGCGTCTCAAACTTATTGCGAGGGTGCTACTGTAGCCGATTTAGTAGCTACTGGTACTGAAGAAAATAGTCAGGCAATAAGATGGTATAGAAGCATGACTTCTAATTCTCCACTAGCAGATGATGTTGAATTGATTAATGGGGAAGATTATTTCGCCTCTCAAATTGTTAATGACAGAAACGATCCATTCCCTCCTTGCGAAACTCAAATGAGTGACAGAGCGAGAGTTATCGTTACTTTAGAAGATTTTGACGCCGGTGCAGATGTTACTGAAACGATTTGCCAGGACGATCTACAAACCAGATTAGGTAATGGTGAGTCTCCAACGGCTATTTTTCTTAGTTTGGTTGACAACAGAAGCTTGCCATCAGAGGTTAGTTTTAATCCATCCATTGCTAGTTTAGCAAATGATTACAACAGCAACCCCTTCCAGACATTCACTACTTCAGCGACATTTACAACGGAAGAAGGTTGCGAAGATGATGTAGAATTGAATTTGACTGTACTTGCTAATCCAGATGCTGGAGAAAATGGAACTGTTACTCTTAGCCCAACTGACGATCCAATTAATTTAATCGATGTTCTTAATGGAACTCCGGATCTAGGTGGTACTTGGTCACCTGGTGATGGAACTTTTGATCCATCAACAGATACTGCTGGAGACTTTACTTATACTGTTGATAATGGAACTTGTTCAGATTCAGCTACTGTTACAGTAAATGTGCAAGAATGTAACGATGGAGCTCCTGATAATTCTGTAACTACCTGTAATGATGTTATAGATGAGACAATTGATGATTTAGGTGATATTGCTCCTTATTTCTTAAGCCTATTACCTGAAGGAACTCCAACCAATGGAACGTTGAATCCTACTCCTAGTGAATTATTGATTCAATACGGAAGTAACAATTTTCAAGATTTTACTACTACCTATTCTTATTCTGATGGGGAGTGTGAATATTCAACCGAACTTACTGTTACTGTAACTCCTACAGAAGCTGCAAATGCAGGAAGTTTTGACGATGTCTCCATAGTGTGTTCTAACAACGATGATATCAATCTTACAACCTTGATCAATAATGATCCTAATGCTAATACTGAAGGAACATTCACAGGAGATGGTGTTAGTGGAAATAGCTTTAATCCTTCTGTTGGTGCAGGTGAGTATACTATCACTTACACCGTTGCAGATGCTCAGCCATGTGTAACAGGTAATGATACTACCACATTCACAATTACGGTTGAAAATGGAAGTAATGCAGGAACTGACAATACCGATGGAAATATTATTTGTGGTGGCAACATCTCAACAGAAAATGAATTGATAGTGTATCTATCAAGTTTACTTAGCGATGACGCAAATGAGGGAGGTTCTTTCTCAAATCTTACCAGCATTACTAATGATATCAATAACGGTCTTGAAGGTCCTTTTAGTTCAATTTATACGGTTGGAGAAGGTACATCATGTGAAGATTCGGCTAATCTTAGTTTTAGCGTAGGAGATGGAATAATTAATTTGCCTAGTAATTCTGTAACTACCTGTAATGATGTTATAGATGAGACAATTGATGATTTAGGTGATATTGCTCCTTATTTCTTAAGCCTATTACCTGAAGGAACTCCAACCAATGGAACGTTGAATCCTACTCCTAGTCAATTATTGATTCAATATGGAAGTAACA
>FUFK010037973.1_pt1 | contig 24057 bp, 41 predicted proteins | sample 1021851 | NCBI WGS metagenome assembly FUFK01 (sample SAMEA51879418, study PRJEB19060) | metagenome | reverse complement strand
GAATCCATTTCTCAATAAAGGTGGATGGTTCGTAGACTTCGTAGCAGACTTTTCCATCTTCAGAAAGTTTGTGAGATACGACTTTATCCAGCTTAAGATCGTTGGCAAACGACCCTACTGGAATGTTAGTCTCGTTAGGGCATTTTATAAAGAACTCTTTATCTTTCTTGATTTCAGGTTTGTATTCTGGTGGTTGAGGTATTTCTGATTGCTTTTGCTCAGGCTGCTTTACAGGATCGGTTTGTATAAATTTATCAGGGTTATACTCAAGAGGTTCAAAAGACGGAATATTAACAACTGGATAATCAAGCTTTGGTTTATCAATCAAATCAAGCGTCGTGGGATATTGTTCCCATGTTCTTATTCTGGGAATATAAATTTCTTTGATATGTATTTGTGGTATTTCAATTCTTGGGATTTCCATCTTTAACTTCACCTATAGAAATAGACCAACCTTCCTCTCCAAACTTTCCGACTTCTTTTATTTGTGGTTTTTTTATTTTTTTGTCTAATTCTGCATGATATTTTTTTATATCACTATCAAGCTCTAAATTAAATCTCTGCATACGCAGCCAATTTATAAATTTATCAAGATAGTATTTAATAAGTTTTTTAAAAAAACCAAGTATCATTTAAGTAAAACTTTTTCCTTTTTTGTTTCTGGTAGCTGTACAGATGGCCCTGTGAAATCTGGCATCTGTTTTCCCATGACATCTGGTAATTTATCTTCCAGACTTCCCATAATCTTGTTTTTCAAAGTCCTCTCAAACTCAGGGCTTTGCATATAGCGAATTGCTACATATCCAAAAGCTGCCATTGAAATTGACATCAAGAATGACAAGATGGAAATAATTTTTATAATGCGATCAATCATGTTTAAACAGGCAATACTGAAAGCAATTTCTCACACCTTAATTATATCTTGTTTGTTAATTATTCCCACATTGGGGCCTTTATACATTTTGGGTGGAATAATGACTAAACAAATGACATCTAAAAGCGATTTGTAGTCTTAGCTCTGCATGACTTTGTTTTACACGCCCCAGAGCAATAAATTCTACGTTGTTCCATAGTATTAAAACTTACACCACAAACAGGACACTGCCTTACAAGTATCCCTTCTACTTTTTTACACTTTCTTTTGTTGTTTTTGGCTTGTTAATTTCTTTTAATAATAATTGATATGCTTGAACACCACCTTCTAAACGTAGAATATACTGTTTTTGATTAATTATTTCCTGTTGCCATTCAAGAATTTGTTTTTCTATTAGTTGTTTCATCAATACTTAGTTTTTCCTAGTGTAACCGCAGCATCTTGCTCTGTGAAGTCTTCAGTTGTCCAAATGCTAGTCGTACCATCTTCTTTTGTATATGCTCTAATTATTTCTAGATGTCTGACATTACGTTCTATTTCTTCTTTTTGTTCATCTGTCAAAGATGATAATACTGCAAGTGTATTTATGACAGTAACGCTATCTCCAGCGTTTGTAAAAATCTTTGCAATTTCTTCTGTGGTACGTTCAGCCATGATTAAACAATAGTAAGTGTATCACCAGAACTTACAGTAACGGTGACGCTTGAATTTATAGTTATAGGGCCTGCTGCCATTGCATTAGACCCACTTAAAGTATAGTCAGCAGCAACAGTTTTAGCATTTTCATAAAATGCAGCTCCATTAGTGACAGCAGATGCACTTATAGAAAAACTTAAAGCTGGTATTCTAAATTTAGTTATATTAGTGTCACCTAAAGTTATTTCGTTACTAACATCAACTGCACTAGCAGCAGCGTCATGACCCAGAATTATGTTGTTACTGCCTGTTGTAAGTGCATCACCTGCATCTGGCCCCAAAATTGTGTTGTTTGAACCAGAAGTAAGTGCACCAGCGGCATCAGTTCCAATAGCTACGTTATCCGACCCAGAAACCCCCGATCCAAATGGACTGAAAGCGTTTTTTCCTATACCTACATTATTACTTCCTGTCGCGGGTCTACCTGTAAAATTCCCCATAAAAATATTATGGCTTCCTGTTTGATTTTCTCCAGCAGAAGAACCCAAAGCAATCGTATATTCAAAACCAGTTCCGTTTTGTAAAGCTCCATGTCCAACCCCAATATTGTTTGAAGTAGTAGTTATTGATTTTAAAGATTTGGAACCTGCTGCAATATTTCTAACGCCAGTTGTGAGTGATAGCAAGGCTTCTGACCCAAAACCTTGGTTAAAATCACCAGTTGTAATAGCTGTACCAGCATTGAATCCAAGCAAGGTGTTATCTTCTGCGTCAGTACCGCTAAAACTATCTCCTGCATTACTACCACCTACAGTATTTTGTTGTGCATCAGACGTTAATCCTCCTCCACCAATCTCTTTTACAGTACCTCCATCATTAACAAATAGTTTTTTAGCAGAAGTATCTAAAGCAACCTCGCCATTTGTTATATCACTTGTTGTAGGTGTGCTAGTACCTCGTTTTAGCTTGATGACATTAGCCATTGGCCTTTACCTCCTATGGTCTAAAATGTGCCGCCCTCTACAACATAACCACTTGTTGAACCATCAGAGATGAAGCTTATGAGGTCTGACAAAGCGACTTGCTTCATGGTACCAGCATCATTACATACAAATCTATCTGCTGTAGCAAGTGTTGTTGAACTTGCAGCCGTATTACCATCCATAATGTTCAACTCAGTCGTTGTAACTGTAGCTCCATCAAGAATTGCAACCTCTGTTCCTGTTAAATCAGCCAGAGCATCTGCTGTGCCACTAGCCATTGTTGCTAATTCTGTAAGTTGAGCATCAGAAGCTTGCTTTGCATCTAATTGAGTCTGAATATTTGATGTTACTCCGTCTGTATGATTTAACTCAGTAGTCGTGGCTGTGACTCCATCCATTATGTTCAATTCTGATGTCGTTGCTGTAACACCATCCATAATGTTCAGTTCAGAAGCAGTTGCAGTCACACCATCTAAGATATTCAATTCAGAAGTCGTTACAGTAGCTCCATCAAGAATTTGAACTTCAGCTTGTGACAAGTCAGCAAGGGCATTTGCTGTTGTCTGACCCATAGTTGCAAGCTCTGTAAGCTTATCGCTATGTGGTTCAACGTCTGTGCCAATAACCAGTCCGAGATTTGTCCTACTTGCAGAGGCACTCGTCCCACCTGTGCCACCGTCTGATACGGCTAAAGTTCCTGTGATAGAACTAGCAGCAAGATCAACAGCTAATTCAGTAGATTCAATTACTAAACCACCATTTGACTTAAGATCAACACTAAACTCATTGCCACTCTTATCAAGTCCGTCACCAGCCGTCAGATTCCCGCTTCCACTGAATTGCGTAAAAGTTAATCCGTTTGTTCCAACTGTTGCTGTATCGGCTGTTTGGACAAATCCTTGATCCGCCTGAGTGCTTCCTTCGCTAACAAATACGAACACAGATTTTGCATCACTTCCAGCCGCTAAATCAGAAGTTCTAACCCATGAACCAGACTTGCAAAGATACAGTCCGTTCTGGGAAGAAGTACTTTGGTCTTTAACCAATACTCTATCATCAGCAACCACAGAAACTCCATCAATAGTTTGTGTTCCAGAAAGAGTAATATTTGCAGTAGTAGCAACTCTCGCAGCTTCTTTTACATCAAGTCCTTGAGCAACACCATCAACATACGACTTACTAGCTGCGTCACCATCAGCAGTTGGTGTAGCTAAGTTTGTAATCTTTTGGCTGTTAAGACTTACAGATCCATCAGGTGCAGTAAATTCATTGAGTTTTAATAAATCAGCCGCAACCAACGCACGAAATGTAGGAGCAGCCGCAGATCCAGTTGTAGGGCCAGCTAAGATTCTATTTGCAGTTCTTGTATCTGTTTTATTGAAAAATGCACCAGACCCACCAATAGTAATAATTGAACTTGCCTCATTACTACCTGTGTCACCAAAACCATAATATAATTTTAAATCAGCTTCATTAAAAGCTAATTCAGAAGGATTTAAACTAGAAGGCGCACCAGCACTGCCACTTGCTGCTCTTTTTTTAATTCTTATAGTGTTTGACATGACCTAAAAATTTCCTCCATTAACAAGTTTTAGTTTAGTAACATTGTCATCTAATATCAGCTTACCACTACTTGCTTGATAGTACATTACAGAATTATCAACTTTTGCACTGTGGTCAAGAGTTAAATCAAATCCAGCACCTTGCGGCCCTGCCGTTTTGACAGTAACAACCCTAGTTTCACCATTGACAGTAACGGTGTTTTTGTTTTGGGTGATGTTTATGTTGCTCATTAGATAGTTGTATAGCCTTCACTTACAAATATATTACCCTCTAAATAATATTCCCGCTTGCCTCCTGAGTTTAAAATTAAAAGATCGTATGCTAATTCATTGGGTGTAAACTGCAAAGTCTGTGTATGTGAAAGACTCATTGTAAATTCACCATTTGTTCTGTTTGTATAAGCAATTGTAAAGTCTGCATATTTACCTGTTCTTTCTTTGTCCCATACTTGGGCGGCTATTGTTGCTCCGCTGAGGTCAACCGCATTATCATTAGAATCGGTTATTCTTATTGACTCCGTATGATCTGCTCTTCTTTGAACAGTAAAATCATAAGTTCCAGCAATAATAGCCATTTAACTGTAAGGAGATGAGCCTAGTATATCAGTTTTCCATTGTGCTTTAAGTGCGTCTGTATCAGAAGCAGCGGCAATACCAGAATCAGCAGGGGCATCTCTTAATGCTTGTCTTTTTGCTGCTATATCAGTTGTGCTTGTTCCAGCTTCTAACGCCTTTGTAAACTCAACATCAAGTTCTTTAAATTTTTCTTCTCTTGCAGCACGAATCTTATCTTTGTGAATTTCTCTGGCTTTTGCCATGTCAACACCAAATCCCATGTTTTACTCCGTATAAGTCCAAGCGTTTCTGAAACTCCTGTCTGTAGGAATTGCAGATTTATCAACAGTATAAACTGTCTTACCGCTAGGGCAATCTTTATCTTTTATTTGATCTAAAGTTAAATCTGTATTATCTGCTGGAATGACAATAGAAATACCACCGTCATCATTCTCATAGATAAATCTTTTGTCTGAATTAGCCATAAGTTTTTTCTTTTAGTATATCAAAGAATTATTGATCGCCAAAAATAGCTACACATATTCGATTACAATCTGCTCTGCCATTACCATAGGCTTGAGTAGCATCTTCTATTGTTACTCTCATACCTGTTGTTAAATAATTACTACTGTCAGTACCACAAACACGATCATTTACACTCTGAATATTATATGATAAAACTGCTGAATAATTAGCATCTGACATTGCATTAGTGTATGTAATAGTGTAGTTCCCTGTACCATTATCAGTTATTGAACTTACATTAAAATTATCTTGAATCGCAACTGTTCCACTTCCATTAAAATTAACCCATGCTTTTGCTCTACCCTGTGCAATCTCCTCTGGTGTTGAACTGTGAGCAGCAGAGGTGTTTTGTATTGTGTTGACTTTAAGTGTTGACATTAGTTATCTCCAAAAATAGCGACTGCACAATATTCTCTGTCAGCAGATGAACCGCCCGAATTTGCAGTATAAACACGTGCAGTAGTTGTAGTCAGATTAGAGGCTGCTTGTGTTCCAGCCCTTGCATAATTATTATTGGTTGAACCTGACATACAAAGAACATAATTTGCATTAGACATATTGTTTGTGAAATTAAGTGTGTAATCTCCAGTGCCATTATCTGTAATTGAACTAACATTGAAAGAATCTCTAATAGCTACAGTTCCCTCTCCATCAAAATTCACCCAAGCTGAACATAATGTTCCTTTTTCTGTTCCACTTGTATTTTGAAATACTGGTGCAGCAGATGAAATGCTTTTAATTGTACCGACTGCTAATGTACTCATGGTTTTGGATTTGCGTCTTTAACGGCTTTAATGTGGGTAGCCCACGTTCCAGTTGTATCTAGTTTACCTGCAACTATATCCTTATACAACATATCAAGTTGATCTCCAAAAGAAGCGTAAACAGTAGAACCATTAGTAGTTCTATCGGTTTTGTACTTATTTGCAGCAGCTTCAGCATCTAGTGTGGTTCGTGCAGCATCTATTTTGCTTTGATCTAAGGAAACAGAATTACCGCTTGCGTCAAATGCACCTGCTGAATCATCAATAGAAACTACCGTTCCAGCGTATGCTTTGTAAATTGCTGCGTGATCTAAGCTCATGCTGACACCTCCATTGCTGTGAATGTTGAAATGTAACGACCAAAATTAGTAGAACCTCCACTTTCATCGCTATCATTTGCTCTATTAACAAACAAAGTTTGTGTATCTTGCGCTCTAGTTTGTAACCTTATACTGTAAGTGATTTCTGAAGTACCTCCAGCAGTATCTAAAAACGTACCAGTGATGGTTGAAACGACAAAAATATTAATGTCAGCACTAAAAGATGCTCTAAAATCAGCACCTGCATCGCCAATAGAATCAGTTATTAAAGAGCCGTCTTTATAAATAAGTACATTAGCGTAAGAGCCACAAGTTACACTTGGAATTAATAATATTTTATTAGTAGAACTTGTAGGGGTAATGGCTACAGACAAACCTGTTATATCGGCTGAGGCATTACCAGTAGCTACACTTTCAGAAAAAACATCTTTTTTTACTGTTTGTTTTATTTGAGTTATTCCACCGCCACCACCTGTAGGCACTCCCGCAGTTGGAATTATGCTGTTGACTTTTAATTGGCTCATAGGTTTATTATATACACTTTTATACTACAGTCCATGTCTCACCAGAACCAACTGTAACTGTAACTCCGCTTTGAATAGTTATAGGGCCAAAACTTCCAGCATTTTTGTTATTAGTTATTGAATAATCACCAGTTATTGTTTGGTCATTTTCCCAGAAAATTTCATTTGTGCCGTTACCATTTGCACCGCCACCAGCCGCAGCCCATGACAAAGTACCAGAGGCATCTGACACAAGAGCATAACCAGATACAGCAGCGTCAGTCGCTGGTAATGTCCAAGTAAGACTTGATGACACCGTAGCTGGTGCTTGAAATCCTACATAATTACTTGAATCAGAATCAGCAAAACGTAAATCATTTTGTGCCTGTAAAGTTAAACCATTTTGGTCAAATATCATTTGTTCTGTTCCGCTTGCAGAAAAACCTAATACATTGGCAGATTTTCTAAACAAACCTAAATCTGTATCTCCGTCAAAACTTAATGCTGGGGCTGAAGCTGTACCAGCATCATCAGCAAGAAAAGCACCTGTCATAGTGCCGCCAGCCGCTGATAAAAAACCAAAGTTTGTTTCTAAAACATTTCCTAAAACAATAAAATCTGAATTTGCAGCGTTTCTTATTTTTAATAATGCTGTGCCAGAACTTGAGTCTGTTGTATTTATATGTAATTGATAAGCTGCAAGGTTAGCCGCACCAGAGGGGTCACCATCAGCACTATTGACAGTCCTTAATGATTCAAATATATCTTTCATTGCTGTTCTTACAGCAGAACCAGTGCCATTATCTGGTGAAAAATTACTTGAACTTTCTTTTCCAGTAGAATTAACTCTTGCCATTCAATCAAGCTCCCTTTCCATATCCTAACGCTTGAAATGTAAATTTCACATCAATCACTGTACTAGATGAGTTCTTGAATACTATTGTAAACCCTGTTCTTGAAATGGCACTCAACTCATAAAACGCACCGCTTGGCATATCTTCAGGAGCTATTGATATTGAAGGTAAAAAAGCAGTAGTTGATCCACCTATATCACTTGTTCCTGTAAAAAATGGTTTACCAAATAAAACAGCAAGGCCACTTGCACTTGTCCCTGACTGTAAAGGAGTTGAAATAATATTCCCACCTGATTGATATTTATTTTCTGTTCTTGATGGCAAAAAAGCATCAAAACCTAATTCTGTAAATTTTATATTTTCATTTACATCAACAGAAATAAGATTTCCTTTAAATTTAAAAGCTCTTGCATTAAACGCACCATTTATTAGATTTTGCTCATCAGTAAAACTTGAGTTGTCTTGTGATGTTAAAACTTGTACTCTACTTTTTAAACGATCACTACCAGCACCATCAAAATTTAGTCTTGCATCTAAATCAGGAATAGAGTCGAATTGATCTGATACAAAAAAACCTTCACTTATAATATGTCTTTTTAATCTTATGTTTTGGTAAACAGCAGCAAAATCTAAAACAGATGCAAATTCATAAGTGCCAGTTAAGTTTGAGGCTGGATCAGAAAGTTGTAAAGCACCGGAACTAACAGTGACATTTGTTTTAGTGCCGCTGAAAGATGTCTGTTCTCTTTGACTTTTGACAAGCAATTCGTCCACCATTTCTGGGAGTGCTAGTTCAACTTTTGCCTCTGTTGCTGAAAATCTACCACCTAAATCACGAAATTTTAAAGAATAAGTTCCCGATAAAGCTGGTAATATTGCTTCATTTGTTGCACCATTTATATTTTCATTAAGAGGAGTTGAGTTTGCAAAAGTAGCTGAAGATGATGAGTTTGGAGAATGTCTAATTTCACAAGCACCACCAAATTCAACATCTAAAGAAGTTGTTTTTGTCCACGACAATCTTACTTGTGAATTATTAAATGGTTCTATTTGTAAACCTGTAGGATTTTCAGGAACAGCAGTAAGACCTAAAGTATCAATAGTTGCTTCAGTAGGACTTGCACTTCGTTCACCATTGGAATTTATTGTATAAATTTGTATTTTATAAGTTCCTGCTTCAGAGGGTAATATTTCCACCTCTGATTCTTGTGTATTGATAACAACAGGGTTTTCATTATCTTTTATATAAATCAGCTGATAACCAGAAGCACCCTCTACAGATTGCCAGTCGATAAAAAGTTTTGGTACAGGTCTATTATTGTTTAATACTATAATTTCCTGTATCGCTTTTGTTCCATCAGATCCATTGATTATTTGAGGTGATGGCAAAAGGCTTGTAATAATATTTATATTTTTAGCTGGTAATTGTTCACCATCTTCAACTGCCGCATATTTACCCTCATTAAAATTAACAGCAGCGATTGTAAATGTTTTTTTTGCATTTTCTTTAATATTTGTAACCCTAAATGCTTGAACTTTTAAATCACCAGATTCAAGAATATATGGGCTATTTTCTACTGGTGCAGATGTAAAGTTAGAAGATACATTTACTAATCCACCACCTGAATATGAAGAAATTGACTTTGTTTCTACCGAACCATCTGACAACAGACAGCTGATTTCTGGATTGTCACTTATGTCAGGTAAATTTGTAGCACCAGAATTATCTAAAGTTATTTGTGAGACAGTAGCAGCTTTCACTAAACCACCTCTTCTTGTTGAAGATTTAACTCTATCTGCAATACCTAAAATATGACCAATTCTTAAAACAGACCCAGCAGAAATATTTGTTTCAAAAACAACTGATTCAGTTTGATTTTGTTGTGTTTGCAAAAACCATTTTCCTACTCTTTGTGCTTGCCCTCTTGAAGTTGTGCCAAATGTATTTATAGTTTTTGTTTGTGTACCATAATTTGTCTGAGCAGAACTATCCTTAACAGTCACATAATCTACTTCTTGCGTAGCAAGATCAAAATAAGAAACATTGATAACATTAAATCTAGTTTTTATAGATGTGCCAGAATAAACAAATTCTCCATTAACTACATTTGCATTGTTGAAAACATAATCAAAAGATAAAGCACTTGGGTTATCATGGTCTTTTGGTGCGTCTTGAGCAATTTTTATCGTGCCTTCCTCATAGTAAGGTATTGCTCTCATCACAGAACAAATATCCTTAATCAATGCCATTGCATCACGCCTATTATTAATATTTACATTTATTGAAAAACGTGGTTCTTGTCCGCCATCACCGTCATCTACCAAAGCAGAACAATAAGTACTAACACCATAAAAAGTATATGGATCTAATTCAGATTCAGGAATCGCACACCCACTTGTAGTGTCTGTTAAAAGATCATATAAAACCCAAGCAGGGTCACTTGTCCATGCTTTATCTGTTTTAAAAGTACCATTGAAAGTTCCGCTATAAGTTAATCTGCCAGTTGCTAACTCTACTGTTGCATTATGAGGAATTTTTATAAGTTTTCCTCTTACCCTGAAAAATCTTGCTGGAGTATTTTGAAATAATTCAGAGCTAAATCTTAATGCTGAATATGCAATATTTGGATAATTATTTGGTTCTCTAATAATTTGCCTTATTTCCCCTAAACGCATTGTATTAAAAGTATTTTCATCACCGACATCATTACCTCTTTCAGCACTTACTACTATTGGGAAAAATGAACCAGATGCACCTGAAGTGTTTGTGTTATACAATAAATTACCGCTTGAATCTTTAATTTCTCTTAGATCAATACCATAATCTCTGTTATAAGGATTAAAACTTTTACCAGTTATTGTCTCATCAAATACTGTTATAGCAGAGCCATTATTAGGATTTACTTTTATTATGACTTGAACAGAGGTCGATTCTCTATTACCTGTCTCTGTATTTAATTTAAAAAACTGGTCAAACTTTATTTTGACTTGAACTGTATCAATGTCGGTGCGTGAAATAGTTCCTGATCTTGCTGTGGCTGAACCGCCTACTGGAAAGCTACATTCTTGACCCTCATCACCTGTAACTACCTTTGAACTTTGTGATTGAGCAGCAAAAAGAACTGTATTATTTGCAGTGCCATCTTGAAATTCAAATCTTAGCTGGTCACTTGGGTAATTAAATTCAGATGTATTTGGGTTTGTATTATCAGCGTCAGCCTGTAAAACAGCGGTTTTATTTAAAAACAAATCCTTGAGAAAAGCATTTTTATAGGCAGTGCTTGTTTTATCTGTAATACCAGCTTTGCTTGCTGTTGCACTTCCTTCAATTTGTCCTTCTCCAAGAACATCAACAACAGTACCAAAATCAATAGACTTTAGTTTGTCCGCTGCTATTAAAGCATCAACTATAATTCTAGGCGAATCTCCAAACATAATTTTTATGCACTATTAATAACTTGAAAAGTATCAACTGAAGAACTTACAACTGTGCTTCCTACTAAAGTTTCTCCATATATTATATTAATCGGAACACCTTGTTTTGTATTATTTAAAAGACCTGTAAACGTATAACTAGGGTCTTGTGGATCTTCTTGCCTTGACACTTGAAAAGGCTCTGGCTGAGGTGTAATCAGATCAACAACACCTGAAACTAATAGACTAACACCTATTGTTGTTAAAGCACTTGCTATTGATACCCCTAAAACTGTAGCTGTAAGAACACCTCCTATTGCTGTGGCGGCTGCCCCTGCCCCTAAAAATGCAGCAGCCAAGAAAATAGCCTCACCATGAACAACAGGTACAATTTTTATATCACTTTCAGTTTGCATATCTAATAAATCCTCAGTAATTCTAAGATCACCAGCCATGACACAATACTCTTGGTCTTTTATGTGTTCTTTTACACCCTTAAAATTATTAACAAGAAAACTAAACGCCTCTAATGGTGTTTTTGCTTTTATCCTAAAAGTTGATTGTCCAACAAATTTTCTTAATCTGCCATAAATAGTTAATTTAATCATTTATTTCAGATGGATATATAACAATAATAGACTCTGATTTAGGTTCCACAAGATAAAAAGGTAAATCTAAATACTTACAAGCCATTCTATCAGTATGACTGAAAGCTAATTCACCATCAGGGTGACTATGTACGATACCCAGAACCTCTCCTTGATCTTCACCTCTTGCATAGTCTAAGGGGTCAATCACAAATGATTTTTCTTTATATGCACCAGATATGTTTTTACACCTCCAATATGTTTGAACACCATCAAGATCAATAACAAGTCCACAACATTCCTCAGGATACGCCTCTGTAGCGTGAGTAAAAGCATCAGTAGCCCAATCGTATTCAGACATCAAATAAACGTACCAGCGGCTGGGAATAAGTCTCTTGTAACGGTTCTCTGTGGTATTTGCCTATTTTCTAAGTCATGGGCTGCTGTTAGTTCAAACTGAACAACCTGTCTATTTTCAATAGCTTTTCTATCAATAACAAATATCTCATCACGCAATCTATCTGCACTAGGAGTTCCAAAAGGATTAGTTCCAGATGCAAAATTTGAATTATCTAAAGCAGAGGCAAGTGGCATTTTTCTTGTAAGTTTTGCGTCTATTAGATCATTATGAGGTGTAACTTCGTTCACTATGGCTAAAAAATCACTCATAGTAATAACAAGACCTGTTGCTGGGTTTTGTACAATTCCACCTAGATTAGAAAATGTAATTATTGGCCTTGTTAAAACTCCTGTGCTTTTTTTTTCAAAACCTTGAGTCTGCACTGCTACTCTTTGATATGAATTTGATTGAAAAATTACTTCACCAAATGAATTGAGATTTGCACCAGCATGAAATCTATATGTAGTAGGTAAACCCTGTGGATTTCCAGTAGCAATATGTTTTCCGACAGTAAGCTCTAACTCAAATAGTTCAATAATATGACTAGGGTTTATTTTATTTAGTTCTGCAAAAGGTATAGCCATTACGCCTCAAACACCTCCCTAAAAACACAACTTAATCTTATTCTATTTAGAAATGGAATTGTTCTTGGGAAAGAAGTGCAGACAAATTTTCTTGAACTTGATTCACTTGGTAATGTGTAGTCGAAAGATGCTCCATCATCAACTCTTGAGTTTAAAAAACTTATTGCTGTATCTGCATCAGTTTGAGAAAGTTCAAAAACTAAGTTGACAGATAAAGGATTTTGGTTCAGCCCCTCTGTTAATCTTTGCTCAAAACCGTCACCAAAACTTATAACATTAACTTTTGGTCGTGCATCAATCCTAGTGTTGTAAATAGGATTTGCTATTGGAAAAGTTGCCATTAGTTAAGTAAACCTCCTGATCGTTTTTGATTTATTATCTCAGCTTGTATAGCTGCGGCAAGCTGCTCTCCAAACTGACTAGCATTTGCATCATCACCTTGAACAGCAGTGCCAGAGGCATCAACATTTACAACTATATTATTTGTCACTCCGCCTAATTCATTATTTGGAATAATTGCACCAGCACTTGAAGGAACGAAAAGTTCAGGGCCTCTTTCTCCAACAATAGAAGCTCTGCCAACAGGAGGTCTGCCTCCATTTGCAAAACCTTTACCTCCAAGACTTAGTAAACTTGTATCAAATCCTGTATCAAAAACTTTATCAGTTATTAATGGAGCTGCTCCCCCTCCGCCACCAAATAAACCGCCAAGTGTTTTTCCTAAGAAATTACCCAAACCAGAAACCGCCTGTTGCATTGCAACCTCAATTAACTTTCGTTTTAAATCATTAAGAACACTTATTGCTGCATCACCTAAACTTTTAGTTCCCATTGCAGCATCAGTTAAATTTTGTACAACTCCATCTTCTATTGATTGGCCTATTTCCATGAATTTTTCTTTTAACTTATCTGCCTCAGATGTGGCGTTTTGTAATTCTGATGAAAAGGCATTTGATCCTAATTCCACACCATCTAAAAGACTTATTGTGCTTTCTAAATTTTGATTAAATAAATCAGATATTTGCAAGGTTTCATTATTTGTATTTTTTATTGCATCTGCTTTATCTTTTGCATCTTTTACTTTTTTATTTATAGAGTCTTGTTTTTTGTCAGTTTCAGATTTAATTTGCAGACTTTTTTCATCTAAAGCCGCTTTAATTTTTGCTGCTTTAATTTCTTCAAATAACTCTTGTTCTCTAACTCTGCCTTCTTTTGTTAGTGGAGAGAAAAATCCTAATTCTTCCCTTGTTTGCTGCCTTGCCTCTCCTCTGCTTTCCATTGCTATGTTTGCAAGATTTATTCGACCCACTTTGTTTGCAGTTCCTATTCTTTCAACTAATTTATTTATTTCTTTGACACCAGCAATAGCTAAATCAAGGATGCCTTTAATTTCATCTTGAAGCTCTGTTCCAATAGTTCTTGCCAAAGTTTCAATCGAATCCTGCAAGGTTGATAATTTACCATTTAAAGTTGTTGCTTGTGCTGTGGCTCCACCAAAAAATGCACCGCCTTCATTTGTAAGATTTATAAGAGCTTGATTTACAAGGTCAGCTCCAATCTTTCCTTGCCTTTGTGCTTTTTCAAAAGCATCACCTTGAAGCCCAGTTATCCGTTTTAATTCAGTTGTAATATCAACTCCTCTTTCTAATAATTGTAAATTTTCTTCTTGTTGTAATTTGCCTTTAGCCCTAATTTGTCCAAAAGCTGTAGCTATTCCTGAAAGATCAGCACCAGTGGCACCAGCTACCTCAGATAACCTTTTTGTTGTATCAACTAATTCATCAGTGGCAAATCCAAATGCTTTTAGTCTTTTTGTTTGCTCAATTAGCTCGCTACTGGTAAAAGGTGTGACAGCACCAAAATCTTGTAAATCTTTTATTATTTTATTTGTTTTTTCAATTGAACCAGTGAGTACTTCAAGACTTTTTCTTTGTGTTTCTAACTCTGCTGTTTTGATAAAAACAAATCTTGCTGTTCCAAGAACAGCTATTGCAGCTAATAATGGTTTTAAAGCTCCTACTAAAGTACCAACACCAGCACTAGCGGTTTTTGCTGCTTTTCCAGTATTTCTAAGTGATCTGTTTGATCTGTCTAAACCACCTTTTAATTTATCTGTGCTTTGACTTAATTTTTTTGTTTGTTCATTTACTCTTTTCAAAGGAGCAATAGCATTTTGTGCATCAACTATTAATCTGACTGTTGACTGTGCCACAAACTCAAATAACCTTTATTATATATTATCCTAATTTACGTTTTTGTCGTTGCATAGCTTTTTTTTCTTCCTCAATCTTTAATTCATAATATCCAGCCCAATGTATTAACTCAGCTTCGGTCATATTAGACCTGAGTTCTTGCACTGTTTTTTTAAGTTCTGTTGCTAGGAAAAACTCAAACTTTAGCCAGTTATCCCCTTTTAATCGTTTTTTGCTTCTGGAACATCAGTTTTAATATTCATCATAAATATTTCTAAATCATTTAAGACTCTTTCTGGCAGGGACCTCTGTAAAATAGGAGCATCTGACATATCAAAAGCTGGATCACCATTTTCTTTTTGAGCAATCTTACATAAAAGCTGAGTGGAAACAATAAGTCCTTCATCAGTTCCAGCTAATTGCTGTGCTTTTTGACGATCAAATCTCGTGATTGGAGGGAAATACAAAGTGAATAAAATTTTACCTTCTCCATCTTCCACTTCATATTTCCTTCTGGTGGTCATTTCATCTTTAAAAGCACCAATAAGAAGTTCAGCTGTTCTTTCTGTTGGCATAAAAAATTATATAGCTGAGGTTATAGTACCGCTTGGTTTGAATGTGATGCTTATAGTGTTTACATCACCTATTGCTGAACTTTGATCAAAACTTGTTATTAATCCACTAAAGCTGATCTTTTGAGTTCCGCTTGAACTATCTGGAAAAAGCTCAAATGCAGCAGTACCTAAATCACCAGTGGTTAAAACTCCGTCAACAAAAGTTGCAGTTTCACCTGAAGCTGCAGCATCATAAACAAGCTCTGCAGAACCTTCGCCTTCAATTAATCCACCAACAAAAGATTTAAAAGTGTCACCTTGTACGGTTGTTTCTTGCGTATCTTTAGTGATAGACATAGACCATGATCTTGTTCCCAAAACAGGGTTAACTGAAGAGCCACCGTCATCAAATTTGACTTGGCCTACGTCGCCTTTAACAGCAGCCATAACAATAAAAAGAAAGATTTATAATTATATTAACCTTTTTTTTGATTTTTTTCTATTTCAGCAATAAGTTTATCCTTAGATTTTCTTTTATCTAATTCGATTCCAAGTTCTCTTCCTTTCTTTTCAAGCTCATCTTTTGATAAATTTTGTAGATTTTTTTGTTTTTCCATATAACGTCTGCATTGATGATCCCAGTATTGTGGTTCTCTTCTGCCCTTGACTGCTTCAATAGCGTCAAGCATTTCATCTGTGATTTCAATCATGGTGTTAATGATTCATATATTTCAAATGTAATTCTTATTTGTGTTTGAAATTTACCTTCTGGATTTGATTGTAATATTTCAGGTCCGATTGGTGGATCAAACCTTACATCTGAAACTGTAATTCTGTTAAATAAATCTCTCAGCCTTTTACCAATTGCAAAATTAGCCCCTGCTCCTAATCCTTGTTCTGTATAAATATTAAAAGTAGTAAGACCCACAATAAGATTAGTAGCTGTTGTACTTGAATTTGGGGCTTGTTGAGTAAGGTATTCACTTGCTCCAAAACTAGTGACACACTGAATATACTGATCGACAGTTGATGCATCAAAAGGAACATTGTTAAAAACTAAAGGAATTGCTGGACCAATTCTAAACTCATTATTGAGTCGTTTCTCTATAGTTGCTCTGACTGTATTTATGTCAATTGCTGCCATTATTCTTTTCCAAATTGATTTGCAATATACTGTTCTAATTGTTTAGCAACAAGCTCAGGATATCCTTTTATTGTATTTCGTCTAGTTCTGTAAACTCCTCCCCAGCTTTCAGGTAGGTTAGTTCCATAAGCAACAGGTTCTGCATATTCCACATCAGTAAATACAACACCAATAAAAGGTTTTATGTCTCTTTCCCAAGATCCAATTAGTCGGCCAGTATCAACTGGTGTAAAAAATTTAATATCAGCTTCAGCTTTAAAAGTTGCTTTTCTAACAGTATCACTAACTTTTTTTTCAAAATGATCACCAATATCAGTCAAGTTAATTTCACGAGCCATAATTACCTCAAGAAGATGTCAAAACTGACAGCTGTATTATTTTGTTCATTTGTATTTATTTGAACGACCTTATATTCTGTTCCACTTATAACAACCCGATCAAATGTCGTTGGAGTAAATGTTATATCACCTGCTGAAATTGTAAGTCTTTTATCTTGACTTGAAACAAGATCGGTGACTTCACTTTTTTGAACATTACTTACAACACCTTTAATACTGACGTCTGTTTTAACTTCACTCATTGAGCCAGTGGTAGGATTGTAAATTCCAGTTGTTACTCTTCTATAAGTAATATCGCCACCAAGAGCCTTGATTGTTTTTGAGGCTGCTTTTTTTAACGCTGAAGCAATACTCATAAGAAATAAGCAATGACTGCGTCACCACTTGCAACTTGAACACTTGTAATCACTCCACATATCTCTGCAGAATGATGCAGGGGGATTCCAGAGATAGTCGAGGAACTGTTTTCCTTTATATTCTCAGCAACTAAATCAACAGTTGAATTTTTCAATGCAACAACCTTTCCAAATCTACCAGTAAAAGCCTGAGTATGATCTGTGATGATTATTGCTGCTGGATATTCGTAACCGTAACCCATTTTCATGACCTCTTAATTGATAAGTTTGCTCTTCCACCTATTCTAATACCCATTAAGTAATGATCAACAATTGGTGGAATTCGATCAATACCAGTTGCTCCGTAAAATCGAGGAGTCACATTTATATTACCAATACTTACAGTCGCAAAATCTTCAAGTCCACTTAATCCGATTCCATCTTTGTTGTTATTAAGATAAACAGCTAGGATAATTTGTGCGTGCTTAACACGATCTGGTATTTCAGTGTCAAGATAATAGTCTGCAACTAGTCTATTTGGGAAACTTAAACCATACAAGTTAGTGTAAGTGTCTGGCTTGCGAACACCAGATCTAGGCCACTCTAATGATTGAGTATCATCAACTCTAGCTCCCAAAAACTTCTCACGATCTATTCTTTGGGTTGCAGTAAACAAAGCCCTGTTTTTTTGATCGTCAGTGCTGCTTGCCCATGCGGTTACATCATCAGACTCAGTTAACCCATCTATAAAAGCTTGAGCTTGAGTTAATGTGACATAACTATTAGCTGAAGCACTACCGACTGTTGCTACTATTGAGATTGCCATTTAATTTGTCTTTTTTTGGCTTAGATTTTGGATTTGGCTTTTCAAGAGTTTGAGTTAATGAAGCCACCTTTTGAGCAGCTTCATTTCTCTCTCTCATACGCCTAAAGGCATACATTCCCATTAGCTTGATGCACCCTTGAAAGCAACAAAATTAATAACGATTGCCTCACTAAGGTTTCCAGCAGATACATTAGAAACTGTGACCGCAAAAGATCCAGCAGCTATTGCATTTGCGTTGACCAAATAAGAACCAGCGGTTCCAGCAGAACCATGACAAGCCACAACAACATCTGTTGCTGCAATCTTGCTGTTGGTAACTGTGAAAGAAACCTCTGTGCCAGCATCTAACTGAGCACCGTTCATTGTGATTTGACCAGACTCTGTGTTTAGAGTGACACCTGTTGATTTAGAACTAGCCTGTGTGACTGTTCCTCCTGTTGTTGGTCCAACTAAAGACCCAGCAGTTACTTCAAATAAAGAAGGCATAATTAATCCTGATTAGATACGTTAGTTGCACGAACAATACCGATGTTCTTTGTCTCATACACTTTCGACCATGAACCAACTGTCTCCAAAACTGATCTGTTTGGATTTACTGTTGAAACTGCGTATTTAAGACCTACTGGATGATAGATATAGTGAAGATCCACCGCCATTGCCTCTTCCAAAGCAAGGATGTCTCTATCAGTTTGTGTTCTGATTGGAGCTTGCTCTCCCGTTACAACTGCTCCTTGAGTAAAGAAGAAAGTTGAATATTCAGTGGATGAGCCTGTTCCTGTGGTTGGCACGTCATCGGAAACGATAACATTCAAACCCATAAATGTATTAACAGCTGAAGGGCCATCAAAAGCTCTTGTTGTGCTTCCGCCTGTGGCATCTGTGTCTGGAGCTCCTGTATTATCGTAAATTCTGTCAATTGCATTTCTCTCAACTAAGTCATAAAAAACTTTTGAGTGCATTGCAACTGCAGTTAATTTATCTCCTTGATCGCCCAACAAAGCCTGAGCCTTTGCAACGTGTCTTGGACTCAATGTTGTTGGAGAGTCACCTGATTCTGAATCAATTGTTAAATCAAAAAGAGCAGAACTGCTGGAGTTTGCATTGATAGAACCAAATGCACCAGTTAAACAAGAAAATAAATCTTTTTGCTTCTGGTTGTTAACATAAGCAGCCATCTTTTGTGCAATAGCAGCCATAGGATCAGGACCACCACCAACTGCTAAAGCAGCCAAGTCTCTGGAACTGAAAGCACGACCTCTATGAAGCACAGCAGCAATCTGGTTGTCTGCAGTAATTTTTGCTGGAGTTAATGAAGTGCTATCAGATAAAACTTCAAAGTCGCCAGATAAGTTTGCCTTGTAAAAAGGAATCTTTACAAAGTCTCCGCCTCTTTCTGCGGATAGATTTAATTCAGCTAGAGGTTGCACGACCCCACTCTGCAAGAACGCATCTCTTTGAGTTGTTTCTTCGATCAGATAGGGTGTAAAAACCTCAGGGATGATTAAATCACTTCTTAATGTAGCCATTAAAAAATGTACTAATGATTTTTACTATTCGGTGACAACACCTAACTTATACAAACAAGTTAACTTTATATTAACCGTTAACTGCGTTTTTGAGCATATTATATTTATTAATGTCTGTGCGATAAAGTCTCGCTTGCTCAGTTAAATTAAAAGACTCTCTTGCAAAAGGATTACTTTCTCCTGTCACAACATCAGCCGTCACCTTAGTTGTTGTTGCTCCACCACCTTGTGGTCTTGGGTTCTTTTGCACCCACTGTGGCATTTTTTGTTGAGCCCATTCTTTAACTGGAGTTCTGTTATATCCGTCAACAATAACAACTGTGCCGTCTGTTTCTCTTGCTAACTGCTCTTTGTTTATTTGTGAAAGTGCATATTGTGGATCGTGAACAACATCTGCCAAAGCGGTGATTGCAGGTGCTTCTATTTCTAATTCTCGTTGTCTTGACTCAAATTTGCTTATTTTTTCTTTATATGCCGCTTCTGCCTCTCTAAATTGTTGAGCTTGTTTTTGAATCGCCTCGTCATATCTACCTTTAGCTTCTAACTCTTCTTGTTCTTTTTTCTGCTTAAAAGCAATTAAAGCGTTCACGTCAACATCGGGAGGGATAGCTTTTCCAGCCTCTTTTGCTTTTATATTTTGATCAAGTAGTTTGGCATTGTTTGCTTTTAATTTTTGTAGCTCTTCTTGCAAAGCTGCAAATTGTTCTGGAGATGGATTTGGTTTAATTGGCTCTTCAGACATAAAAAAATCTTAATAATTATTAATATACTAACTCCACTTCACTTTGTCAGCCCAATAAGCCGCACTTGTCTTACCTTTTGCAATATTTTTAGCATGACGAGCTTTGAAAGACCGTCTTTTAGCTTTATCTGCCTCTGACTCACCCTTTCTTGGAGGCTTTGTTTTTGCACCTTGCATACCAAATCTGATCAATTTAAAGCCATCACCCTGTTTTATAACAACTGCATGAGACTTTCCACTCTTATGATTTGGGGTGCGGATTGGTTTATCAACACCAGCAAAAGTATGTCCGCCTCTTTTAATTGTCATTTGCCTTTTTTCCTCATGGCAAGCCTGTGAGCTTCAGTAAATGTTTTACCAGCAAGCATCGCCTTTATCATCTCATCCATGTGTGCTTTTGTGTGTCCATGAGTAGACTTATGACGCTTTAAAGCATTTTTTTGGCGAGTTGTGAGTTCTTTTTTCTTCATTTTTTTCTCAATAAATCAGCATCAGCCTTTCTTGCTCCGCCTTTTCCTGTTATAAAACTATTAACTCTCCCCATCGCCCAAGCTGCCATCGATACGTTTCTTGATCCGCCACCAAGATATGCTCCCTGACCTCTGCGGTAAACAGCAGCTAGTTGCGTGTAAGAAAAACGGCTGTTGGCAGCTTTCTTTTTAAGTGTTTTTTTTACGCTTTCGCTTAGTGGTTTTCTTTTTGGTCTTTCTGCCATCTTGAGCGATCCTTGATTTTTGTACAGCTTTAATATCAATATACTCTCCACGCTTGTAAGCTGCTGCCGTTTTTTTTATTTCAGCAGCCTTTGCAACTTTATTTTTGGCTCCACTAAGATATTTCTTAGCAACACCAGTTTTTTTATCCTTTGGAACTTTTCTAAAGCGTCTAGTCACCTTTCTTTTTTGATTTTTTGGCTTTTGGCTTTACTTCAGAGTTTTTAGCCTTTAGCTTGGTTTCTTCTGCACCTTGAACTTTAAAAATATATCCCATTACTTTTTGCCTCCTTTCTTTTTCTTCTTCTTACCTTTTGGTTTCATTGATCCGTAGTGTGAAGGCATGATTTTTAGTGCAACTAAATATATCTTATCTCCTTTTGCGTTTTCTGGCTGGTTTAGATTTACCAGCAGAACTTAAAGCAATTGCAACAGCCTGTGATCTTGATTTGCCTTCTTTCATAAGCATTCTTATGTTGCCAGTTATTGTTTTTTGAGACTTTCCTTTTTTAATTGGCATTTGGATATCTTTTGGCTAATTGATCTAATGTTAACTCCGTTCCATCTTCTCGGATAATTTTTTTTAAGGCATTTGTGGCATTTAGTTGTTTCTTTCCTCTTTTAGGATTCATCAAAAAATTAAAATATCTTTTCTTTTTTCCTAAGACTTTGTCTTGGATATCTGGATTATCTTTTAACCAGTTTGCATAATTTGTATCTTGCGGAACACGACCCGTTTCAGATGGTCTTGTATTTGGAAAGGCTCTTCTAAGGTCATCGTCATCAATAATTGGAACAGTTGTGGATCTGCAGTTGAAATGCTGAGGAGGAACTGGACCTTGATCATATTTAAATAACTGGCCATCAAGCCTTTGACAAATAGAGCTTGTTCTTGCATCAAGAGTTGCAACGTATTGATATCTGCCAGTGATATCGCTGTTTGCTGCATAAACTGCCTGACTTGCAGCATTTTGCACTTGATTAACGGTTGTCCTGACGACAGTTTGAATTTGTTTATTTGATAAGAGCATTCCCTCTGAATCTTTCAAAGCAGAGTTTAAAGCAATAGCATTTTGAGGTTTACTGACAAAACTTAAATTAGGACCTTTAAGCCTCCTGACTATTTTTGATAAAGACTCCCCTTCCAAAATTCCCAGCCTGATTGCTTTTGATAACCTCGATCCTGAATCTTCAGCGATTCCTCTAAACGCTTTTTTAACTGTTTTTCCATTTGGCAGCGATATATCTGATCCTCTTTTAGCAGTCAAAGCAAACTGTGCAGTTCTAAATACTCCATCTTTATCACGCAAACGGATCGTCAAGGCGGTTGGATCTCTGGTTACAACTGATTTTGCAAAGTCAGGAGAAACAGCAACAGTGTTGACTTGAAACTCACCTTTTGGAAGGACTCGTTGGAGTTGATCTTGCACAAAACCAACTTGAAACTCTGCTAAATTTTGCAATTCATCAATCATATAAAGGGCACTTTCATTCTCCCAGCCTTTAAGACTATCAACCATTTGAGCCAATATTGATCTAAGTCTTGCAGTTGTTGCTGGGCTGTTCCCTTCAAGGTCTCTTATTTGTCTGAGAACATCAAGGATAACTTCGTTAAATTGGGTGGCAACTTGAAATTGCACCTTGTTGCTATATCTGTTGAGATCTATAGCTTCTCTGTAAAAAGCCTCTGGAACTGCCATTTANTAAGCTGCTTCACTTTCTTGGTTCATCTCTATCAACCCACCCGATTGCGTCTTTTCGAGTTCCTCTTCAATATCAAAGTCATCACCGAGTATTTCTCCACTTGCAAGTTGCTCAAGAAGTTTCTCTTGGCTGATGCCATTTGCAGCATATATTTTGAGGAGGCTATCAATTTCTGCTGGCTCAAGCCTTGCGGTTACAAAGTCTCTATTAACAAAAGAACTGCCAGCATTGGGTTCGTTTAGATATTCGCTGTGATATTTTAAGCAGTTATCAATTAAGTCTTGCATTTGCTGTGCGATAACCATCATTGTCGAGTCGTTTTGTGATCTATCGATTCGCTTTGCTTCTGCAGTTTCCCCGACCAATTTTTGACCAAGTACAGCCGCAAGTGACAAAGTATTTATTTGATCTTTAATATCTCCAAGCCTTTTAAACTGGCTGTCATAACTGTCGCCTGATGGAGATACATATTCAAGTCTTGATTCTGGTGGCAAAGATAACGCTTCATTCGGTCCAGTTGTTATTTCATCAGCGTTGGGATAACCAAAAACAGCAAGTAAAGGAACAGAACTGATATGAAGAATATTATCAAGGTCACTTTGTATTTGGTAATGCTTCAGATTTAACTCTGCAATATCGTATAAAGGACTGCGTGATTCGTAATATCCAACTCGGTTTGAATAGGCAACAGCAAACGGAATCTTATCTTTTATGCTCATCTCCCCCTCATCAACTAATTTATATTCGCCTTTCTTATCCTTGCGATGTATTTCATATCGACCAAGCTCAAGAACTCGGATTTGTTTCACCACCTTTTCACCATATTTGCCATCATTTTCAACAACTTGCTCCATTAATCTTAATTGAGTCAGTTGCCTTGACCCTTCAATAATTTCTGTTCGCCAGCCAAGAATATCTCTTGGTGTATAAGTTACCCAATAAGGTCTTGCCTTTTCTCCCTCCTTTGGTGCATCAACAAGCACACCAACGTGACCAAATGATATTGCAGTCCTTGCAGTTTGATAGAGCCAAACGTTGAGATCGTTGCCCTCAAGATCAACATCAAAAAGCTGCTCTCGAACAAGATCAGAAACATCATCAAGTCGGACAGGCTTTCGCACTAACATTCCCGCCAGCATTTTTTCTATTCTTTGCAAATAAGGAACAACCGTGGATCTTGCCAGCCTCGTATCATAAGCATCATCAGTCTCTCTTGGTTCNTGTTGTAAATATTTTCTATGTTCACTGCGTATTTTATAAGTGCCTTCTTTCAAATCCTCAATCAAGCCCCAAAAATTTGCCATCCTTTGATAGGCAGCATTAGGTGAGGCAACCGTTGTAGGAGCTAAAGTTACAGGCTGGTTGTAAATATTTAGTGAGCTATACACGGTTTTTCCTCATAATATCATTTCTTTTAATATA
>FUFK010066562.1_pt1 | contig 24072 bp, 22 predicted proteins | sample 1021851 | NCBI WGS metagenome assembly FUFK01 (sample SAMEA51879418, study PRJEB19060) | metagenome | reverse complement strand
ACGGTGAAGTCCTGCGCAGCATCCCAGGCCCCGACCCCGTCGTGCGGGGTGGTGTGCACGATGACGTCGTCGGCGGGCAGGCGCCGCCACAGCTCCCAGAGGTAGTTCTGGATGCCGCCGATCTTCGGAGGGAAGTCGTTGGTGACGAGCAGGTGCCGAACCACGTTCGGACCTTACGCCCGTGCGACCTCGTTGCGGACCTCGAGCGACTCGTCGGCGGCGAGATCGTCGGGCACCGCAACACCAAGCCGACGGGCGACCCACACGGCGTGAGCCCGCAGCATCGCCGTCGGGTGCCGGAGGTAACGCTCGACAACCGCAGTGACGGTCGGGGTTGGCCGGGCCACATTGCCGAGCACGAGAAGCGCATTGCGCCGCAGATAGTCGGGGTCGCGGTGAGGGATGTACCAGCGCCCGAGTCGGGCCAGGAGTTNNTCNTCGTNGGCNTCGAGCACGCTCAGGACATCGACCCACGCCTCGTCGGCACCGGCAGGCGAGGGTCGACGCATGCGGACCTTGTTGGGCGGACACACGTCCTGGCAGTCGTCGCAGCCATAGATGCGATCGCCGAGTGCTTCGCGGTACTCGACCGGGAACATGCCTTCGGCCTGCACGAGCCATGCCAGACATCGGCGGGCGTCGATCACCCCCGGTTCGATGATCGCCCCGGTTGGGCATCCGTCGAGGCATGCCGTGCAGGTGCGACAGCCGTCGGCGACCGTCGACTCGTGGTCGGGTTCGATCGATGCGTCGGTGAGCACGGCGCCCAACACGACCAGGGAGCCGATGCCCGGTACGAGAATGTTGCTGCTCTTNCCCCACCAGCCGATGCCGGCTCGGTGCGCGGCGGCCCGATCGACGAGATGGTTCTGGTCAGCGATGACGGTCGCACGGTGGCCGGCGTTGCGCAGCGCTTCGGCGATGGGNTCCAGCGCCGCCCGCAGGACGGCGTAGTGGTCCTCCCACGAGTAGGCCGCCACCCGAGCCACCGGCACGTCAGCGGGCATCGGTGGGGCCGTGCGCTGATAGTCGTAGGCGCCGACGATCAGTGAGGCTGCTCCCGGGAGGGTGCGATCCGGGTCGGTGGAGCGGGCCGGATTGCGGAACGTGAACTGCATGTCGGCGGCGAGCCCGGTGTCGCGCCGGCGTTCGAGTTCGGACCGCACCTCGTCGAACGGCTCGGCCGATGCAGCACCGACCGCGCACAGGCCTGCAGCGAACCCGAGGGCGCGAAGCTCGTCGATCGTCGGAGTCGGCACCGGACCATCGTGGCACGGGCTCAGGCGATACCGGTGCGCTCCTGGAAGCGGGAGGGCGGCACCAGCCCGGCGTCGGCGAGGAGATCGACGGCGTGCTTCTCGTGCTGATCGAGCATGACGGGCACTCCCTCCTCGTGTCCGACGAGATAGCTGACAAGGCAGTCGTCGCACTCGGTGGTGTGCTGCATCTCGCAGGCGTCGCAGTCGATCGTGAGTGCCGGCTCGAGCGAGGCCAACGACAGCGATTCGATTTCGGGGAGATCCGGCACCAGATGAAGGTGGCGGCGATGGACGGGGGTCGTGCTGGACATGGTTCGCACCTTACGGATGGGGTGTGACACGCCTGTGGAAAACTTGACGCCGAACGTTCGTTCGGGCACAGTCGCACACCTGTGACCGAACACCTGTTCGCGGGGCCGCAGACCACCCCTGAAGCTCCGCCCGCCGCACCTCGTCAACGAACCCTCGACGATCTCGGCACTCCCCTGCACGAGGTCACGTTCGTCGTGTTCGACATCGAGACCACCGGCGGCAAGGCGGCCGACGGTGGCATCACCGAGATCGGCGCCGTGAAGCTGCGCGGTGGCGACTGTCTCGGCACCTACCAGACCCTCGTGAATCCCGGTCGAGCGATTCCACCTGAGATCACGGTGCTGACCGGCATCACCGAGCAGATGGTCTATCGAGCGCCGCGCATCGAGGCGATNNTGCCCTCGTTCCTCGACTTCGTCGGCGGCGACGACACCGTCCTCGTGGGTCACAACATCCGTTACGACCTCTCGTTCACCAACGCCGCGCTCGAACGCGACGGCCGAGATCGTCTCGCCAACCGGTCGGTCGACACGCTCCCGCTCGCACGGCGGCTCCTGCGCGACGAGGTCCCTAACTGCAAACTCGGCACCCTTGCTGATCGGCTCCGGCTCAGCCACACTCCGAGCCACCGGGCCCTCGATGACGCACTCGCCACCGGCGATCTCCTCCACGTCCTGATCGAACGTGCCGGGGCCATGGGCGTCGCCGGCCTCGACGACCTCTTGGCCCTGCCGACGATGGCGGGCAACCCACAAGCATCCAAACTGCGTCTCACCGATCGTCTTCCCCGCAAGCCGGGCGTCTATCTGTTCCGGAACCGCAGTGGCGATGTCCTCTACATCGGCAAGGCGTCCAACCTCCGCAGCCGAGTTCGCAGCTACTTCTCCACCGACGAGCGCCGCAAGGTTGCGCAACTGTTGCGAGAAACGCATCGCATCGATCACCAGGTCTGCCGCAACGGCCTCGAGGCGGCCGTGCTCGAACTCCGGTTGATTCACCGCCACCTCCCCCGCTTCAACGCTCAGGGCACCCGCAGTTCGTCGTACCCGTACGTGAAGCTCACCCTCAACGAGCGCTTCCCCCGACTTTCGGTCGTGCGAAAGGTTGCCGACGACGGTGCGCTCTATCTCGGGCCGATCTCGTCAGCACGGCGCGCCCGGCGCCTGATCGAGGCGATCGAGACGGCATCGCCGGTTCGTCGTTGCACCGCCACCTCGACCTCGCGTACCGCCAAGCCGGTGTGCACTGCCGCTCAGATCGGGGTTGCTGCATGTCCGTGCTCGGGCGACACCAGCGAGGACGACTACGCCCGCATCGTGGCCGACCTTGTCGACGGTCTGACCTGCAATCCTCACCGTCTTCTTGCTCCGCTGCGAGATCGCATCGCCGAGCTTGCTGACGAAGAGCGCTTCGAGGAAGCCGCCGATGTGCGCGACCGCGCCGACGCGTTGAGCGGTGCGCTCCGGCGCCAACGCCGGTTTGATCTGCTGCGACGTGCCGGGCGGGTCCGATTCCGGTTTGGTACCGCCTGGGCAGAGCTCGACGATGGCCGGCTCGCCGGATGCGGCGATGTCGGTGATCAGCCGTCGCTTCTCGATCTCCGCACGCCGTCGTCACCCACTGGGGTGTTCGACGCTCTCTTGCCGCCGCCGAGCCGGTCGGAGGCCGACGAACTCCTCACGGTGGCGCGTTGGCTCGACGAGAACGCGCACCGCATCGAGCTCGAAGCGGTCGATGGTCTCCTCGCCGAGCCACTTCCCCGTTTGCCGAGCTTCGTGCCCCGCAAGCGCTGACTCACGCCTGAAGGGCCGACACCTTCGCCGCGACGCGACCGTCGTCGATCGCCGCCGCAGCAGCTTCGACCCCGGCGCTCAAATCGTCGGCAATACCGGCGGCGACCAACCCGGCCCCAGCGTTGAGGACGACGATGTCTCGCGCGGGACTCGCTTCACCGGCGAACACGCGACGGCTGATCTCGGCGTTAGCGAGGGCGTCGCCGCCGGCCAGATCGTCGTCGGTGACCCGGGCGAGTCCGAAGTCGGTTGCGTCGACCTCGATCTCGGTGATCTCGCCCGCCTCAAGCGACACGATTCGCGAGGGGCCGGTGGTGGTGAGCTCGTCGAGGCCACCCTCACCGTGCACGATCAGCGTGCGCACCGAGCCGGTCGCCCGAAACGTCTCCGCCATGCGGTGAGCGAGGGTCCAATCGGAGGCACCGATCACTTGCCGGGTGAGCTTCCCGGGATGCGACAGCGGCCCGAGGATGTTGAACACCGTCGGGATACCGAGNTCGGCGCGCACAGGNCCCACGTGCCGCATCGCCGGATGAAAGGTGCGGGCGAACGCAAAACCGACGCCGTGTTCGACAACCTGGGCTTCGAGTTGCTCGGGCGAGATCTCGATGTCGACACCGAGCGCCTCGAGGAAGTCNAAGCTTCCCGATGTCGACGAAGCCTTTCGGTTGCCGTGCTTGCACACCGAAGCGCCCGCACCAGCGGCGACGAACGCTGCCATGGTCGAGACATTGAGTGCGTGGGTGCGCCGACTCGGGGCGCCTCCGACGCCGACAATGTCGATCGTCGTGTCGGGCACGTTGAGCGGCTCGGCCGCCGCGATCATCGCTCGTTGAAGCCCGGTCAGCTCCTCCACCGTTTCACCCTTGAGCCGCAGACCGACGATGAAGGCAGCCTTCTGCGCATCGGTGGCATGACCGGCGAGGATCTCACTCAGGACGGCGGTGCACTCAGCTGCGCTCAGGTCGGCTCCGGTGGTGAGACGGCCGAGGACCCCGCTCCAGCCGCCGTGTTCGTCGAGACTCATACTTCTCCCTCGACCCAGTGACGGGCCTCGTCGAGTTGTCGGAGGTGATCGTGCTGCGCGGCAGCGAGTTTGTCCATCCACTCAGCGAGGTCGGGGCGAGCGTGGCCTCGGATCTCGTCGGCGAGCGACTCGTACATCGCTGCCTCGATGGGAAGCCGTCCGGAGAGATCGTCGGTGCCGGGGCGAGCGTCGGCCGTGTCGGTTTCCTCGGCAAGCAGGGCGTACAACCCTTGGGCGAGCCCACGGTTGCGCTCCGCCATGCCTCGCAGCACCCCGGCGAGACCCGGTTCACCGTCGACATCGGCCTGTTCGGCGAGGTACTCGGCCCGGGTTACCGCCGCAGTGATCTGGCGGAGACCGGCGCGTAATGCGTCGATCGCCGGGCTTCCTTCGACTTCGCTCATCGGCGGTACTCTAGGGCTCCTGTGCTGAGCGCCCTCAACGTTGCCGCCGTCCGCCGCGGTGCCCTCATCTGTCTCGTGATTGCGGCGCCCGCTGCCGTGATCAGCAGCCTGCTCGCCGACGACGACAGCGGCGGTAGCACCAACCAATCCAACTGGGTCTTCGTTGCGTTGGCGGCGGTCGTGATCGCCTATCTCGCGGGTGGTGCCGCTGCGGGACGACGAGCAACCACTGCCCCATTCGCAAACGGGGCAGCAGCCACGCTCAGCGCCTTTGTCGTCGTGCAGGTGATCTTCGGCATCGTGCGCCTCGCACAGGGTGACGGCCTTTCGCCGATCGGACTGATTTTCAACGGTCTCTTAGCCGCCACCATCGGCGTGGTCGGAGCTGGTATCGGCGTGTGGCGAGCCCTGCGAGACACCTCGTCGAACTGACCTTACCGACCGCCCGTCGCGGTCGTCGTTGACCGTGGCACACTGAAGCCGGTGGCGGGGAGCCGACTGGATGGCCGCAGTCCTTCGGGGCTGAGGAAAGTCGGGGCTCCGCAGGACAGGGTGCTGGCTCACGCCAGTCGAGGTGACTCGCAGGAAAGTGCCACAGAGAACAGACCGCCGGCGGGCTCGTCTCGCCGGTAAGGGTGAAACGGTGCGGTAAGAGCGCACCAGCATCCCCGGTGACGGGGATGGCTCGGCAAACCCCACCCGGAGCAAGGTCACGCAGGGAGAGAGCGGTCCGCTCGTCGACACTCCCGGGTCGACTGCACAGATGGATGGTCATCCACGGGCCGCAAGGCCCCGGACAGAACCCCGCTTACAGGTTGACTCCCCGCCACCACGACCCCATCCCCTGCCAAGACGGCTCGGCCGCAGCGAGACGCACTGTGCTNTGCCCTACGGTGANGTCATGTTCACGACAATCGTTGTNTGGGTCGTTGGNCTCACCGTCGGGTANGTCGGCCTTCGCGCGATCCGCACNCGGAGCTGGTCACGCCCCGATCNNTCNGAGGANTGANCNTTCNGGCNNCNGNNAGCNNCGGGAGTCNNTCGNGGCGAGCACNCCCGCNTGGCNNGCNCTCAGTGGGTTCGGATCGCCGCCGTGATTGCACCGTCGGCCATCGCCGCACGAGTGGCATCGTCTGGACGACGGAGCCGTTCGAGCGTGACACCGATGATCTCGGCGCTGCACGGGAAGCCGGCTGGATAGGGCCCGACTGGTGCACCCGTGTCGATGCCGACATCAAACGTTTCGCCACTCATCGAGAAAATGATCGGAACGGTGCGATCGAGACGAGCGTGGTCGACCTCAACATCGTCCACCGCGAAGGTCAGATCGCCGCCCGCGCCGAAACCACCGTCGTGGTCGTAGCGAAGCCGCAGCACATGGCGTCCAGCCGAAAGTGGCTGGTGATCCCGAACCGTCGTCACGACATGACCGAAGAGGTTGTAGANGTAGGTCGCAACCCCTTCCGTGTCGAGATACATCGACCAGCCCGCCATGTTGCCCCCCTGGCAGGCGATCACGCCATGAGCCGGCGCTCCTTCGGGCACGATGAGTTCGGCGGTGATCTCATGCGAGGCGTTCTTGAGATTGACGACCGAACTCTCCGGCATCCGCACATGTGCGGTGGTGTACGTCATCTTGGTGACCCCATCGAGACTGTGCGGCACGCGGAGCTCACCACCCCGCGGTGAGCCTGCATCTCGCAGGGGAAAGACCCCGTTGGCTCCGGCTTCGCGCTCGAAGAGGGCTCGGAGCTCAGCCAGCTTTCCGGGAAACGTTGCGGAGAGATCGACACTCTGAGAGAAGTCGTTGGTGATGTCGTACAACTCCCAGTGTTCGTCGGGACCGTCGAACTCGTAGGCCGCAAGCCTGATCCACGGCACTCGGCCGTGGAAGCACGAAGCCATCCAGCCGTCGTGGTACACGGCTCGATTGCCGAGGATCTCGAAGTACTGCGTGGTGCGCCGACTCGACGCCGCCTCATCGTCGAAGGAGTACCCCATGGGTGTGCCGTGCACCGGCATTTGTTCGATCCCGTCGACCTGGTCAGGCCACGGCACGCCGGCAGCCTCGAGGATCGTGGGAGCGATGTCGACGACATGATGGAACTGGCTGCGCAAACCGCCCGCATCNGTGATGCGAGCCGGCCACGACACCGCCAACCCGTTGCGAGTGCCGCCGAAGTGCGAGGCGACCTGTTTCATCCACTGGAACGGAGCATCGAGCGCCCAGGCCCAGCCGACGTTGAAGTGGTTCTCGCAACGAGCCGACCCGAAATCATCCATGTGCTCGAGGAGCCACTCGGGATCTTCCGGCACACCGTTCTGGAAGGACGGCGCACTCCACGCACCATGGATGGTGCCCTCGGCGGATGCCCCGTTGTCGCCGGTGACGTACAGCACGAGCGTGTTCTCCCCCACCCCGAGCTGGTCGACGGCATCGAGGACTCGTCCGACCTGGGCATCGGTGTGGGCCATGAACGCCGCAAAGACCTCCATGAGCCGGGTGGCAACGGGCCTGTACTTGTCGGGGTAGTCCTCCCACGCTGGGACCTGCGCCGGCCGAGGCGTGAGTGTCGTGTCGGCCGGAATCACACCGAGCGCGATCTGGCGCTCGAAGATCTCCGTCCGAAGCCGATCCCAGCCTTGGTCGAACGTGCCCTCGAAGCGCTCGATCCATTCCGGGGCGACATGGTGTGGCGCATGCACCGCAGCAGGGGCGAAGTAGCAGAAGAAGGGGCGATGCGGGGCTGACGCCTGCTGACGTTGGATCCAGGTGATCGCCTGGTCGGCGAGATCCTCGGTCAGGTGGTAGTCGTCGCGACCGAGGTGGGGTTCGATCGGCGTGGTCTGGTCATAGACCGCCGGCTCCCAGTGCGACGCCTCGGCACCGATGATGCCGTAGAAGCGATCGAAGCCCATCCCGGTGGGCCATCGGTCAAAGGGCCCGGCCGGGCTCTGCTCCCACGAGGGCGTGAGGTGCCATTTGCCGAAGGCGCCCGTGCTGTAGCCGTGCCCTCGCAGGATCTCGGCGACGGTGGCTGCCTCCTTCGGGATTGCGCTGTCGTACCCGGGAAAGCTGTTCGCGATCTCGGTGATGCCGCCCATGTGCACCGCATGATGATTTCGGCCGGTGAGAAGGGCGGCCCGAGTGGGGGAACACAACGCCGTCGTGTGGAACTGGTTGTAGCGAAGCCCGGCACGAGCCACCCGGTCGACTGTCGGGGTGGGCACCGGGCCGCCGAACGTGCTGCAGGTGCCGAAGCCGACGTCATCGAGCAGGATCAAGACGACATTGGGGGCATCGGCTGGAGGCCGCAGTCCCTGAAGGGGTACGGCCTCGGACTCGTCGAGGAGGCGGCCGACGGTGCCGGCGAACGGCGGCGTCGGATTCGGTAGGCGATCACCGCTCATGCGGACTCCATGCTGGCGAGATCGAAGCAGTGCATGACCTGGCGAATCCGATCTGCGTTGCCCGTAAGGTGCACGCTCCCNTGGTCGATCGCGTCGGCGAGCGGCACTCGATTCGTCAGCAGCGCCGCCCACGTTTCGAGGTCAAGCCGCATCTCGAGATCGGCATCTGCACCGTCGGTCGGGACGGCGACGCTGCGGCGCAGATGAAGGCCGGTGCGGGTCCCGTCATCGAAGACAAAGCGAAGGTGCTCGTCGATCCCGGCAGCCCGTTCCGGGATCAGCAGCACCCGGAGGGTCGACACGAAGACGTCGGGTGGACTGCTCGTGATGTCGCGGTGAGAGAAGCGGTGGATCCGGAAACGGCGCATGTCCACGTGCCCCTCGAGTTCAAGCGCGCGGGTCAAGGCCCAGTTCCGGAGATTTGCCGAGGTCGTGCGTTGCGAGATCGCTCGCCAGGCGCTTGCGAGCAGGTTCCGGTCTGCGGCCGTTCCGCCGTCGAGTCGACCGGTGTCGTCGGGCTCGACATGGATCAACCATGAGCCGAGTTCGACCGCCCAGCGCAGATCGTTCTGATCGATGGCATCGGCGATCCGCTGGCGGACGACCTCCGCTCCCCCGAAGCCCTCGATCAGGCGCCGGCAGCGTTCGGCCTTGTCGAGTGGCAGCAACTTGGCGTCGTCGCCGTCGAACCATCCCCGCAGCCCTGCGTAGATCTGACGCACATGGTGTTCGGCAAGCCCGTAGAACTGTCGCGTGAGATAGCTGCGGCCGTAGTCGTCGGGAAGTTGCACGAAGCTCGTGAGTTCGTCGGCCGTCAGTCCTCGGTTGATCCCCCGAACGGTCTGATCCCACAGAAACTGCATCGAGTCTCGATACGTCTCGACCTCGACGGAGATCTGTTCGGCGCCGCTCAGCGGCGGTCCGTGCGCGCCGACGAGGTGCTCCGCATCGAGTCCGGCGATGTGATCCAAGCCGCTAAGCAGGATGCGCGGATCGCGGTATTCCTCGCCCCGGATGGCGAAGACATTGAAGAGGGCGGGCCAGACGATGTTGTGCACGCAGGTTCCCTTTTCCGGGAACCAGATGGTGATCGAGTCGTCGGCGTCCGACGGTGCNGGAGTGAACTCGCACGCAAGTCCGGCGATCTGAACCGACATCGCGTCGGTGATCGTCCGAGTCGGCGCCACGAACCCAGGCGTGAACGGTGCGTGCTCCGCGCGTCGGAACTCCCGCCCAAGCCCCACATTGATCAAGCCGTCGGGTCCGGCGTGGTCGAGCAGCATGCCGAATTGCTGGACGAGCCCTCGGCTCGCCGCTGCGCTGACCTCGGAGGTGACCCGACGGCGATTGCCGACGATCCCGTGATGCCCCCAGATGTCGATGTCGCCACCGACCTCGTCGAGCACGGCCTGGGTGCCGGCGACATAGTGAAAGTGGGTGTAGATCACGGCGGCAATCGGTGCGGTGGTGACCTCACGCAGCGCACGGAGCGCTGAGGTCATCTCCTCGTTGGACTCACCTGTGTCGATGACGATGACGCCTTCGGGTCCTTCGACGAACGTCTGGTTGGAGAGGCCGTTGCCGACAAAGCACCAGACGCCATCGGTCACCGACCAGAGCTTCGGTGTGAACCGCTCGGTGTGGTCCACGAGGTCCCGATGGCCCCGCTGCCCCTCTGCCCCGACGATCGTGAACGAGTCATCGGGCGCGAATGAATCCCCAGTCATTCGGCGAGTATTGCAGCTGAGGTTGCGGCGGCTCAGGTCGAACCGGTCAGACGAGGCTCGCACGACGGCGCCTGAGCGGCGGATCCGACGGGCGACGGTATTCACCTCAGCTACTGTCGTTTCATGGCTGAGCAACAAGGCACGAAGGGAAACCGCTGGACGACCATCACGATCGGCGGATTGTTACTGGTAGTCGGACTCCTCCTGGGTCTCCTGTTGGGGCGAGACGGGACCGACAACACACCAGACCTCGCGACACAGGGCGAGCAGAATGTGTCCACGACCTCGGCAAGTCCGACCACCACCGAAAGCCCGGCAGAGCCGGATGCCCCGACGACATCAACCTCTCCGCCGGCGGCTGCGGACACCACCACGACTTCGGCGCCGACCTCAACAACCGAGCCACCTGCGCAGAGCCAGGCTGAACTTGCGGGGTGTGTCTCGAACTTCACCGCTCTGCCTGAGGGAAGCATCGTTGCCGACACCTTTGTCTTTGACTTCGACGGCGTTGACGGCGACGAACTCGTCTCGACCTATTTCGACCCTGCCAACGACGCGTGGCTGCTTCGCGTTGCTGCGGCCGACGGATCGCTCAGCTCCGAATTGCTACTTCCGGCCGCGAGTGCAATCGGGGCGCTACCGATCACGGTCGTCGACAGCAATGCGGACTCGGCCCCAGAGCTGGTCGTGAAGATCGACGGAGGTGCCTACAGCCAGATCATGGCCTTCGCGGTCGTGGTCGACTGCGAGGTCGAACTCACCCGCAATCTCGAAGGCCAAATTTACTCGTGGCCCGTGGGAGCGTCGGTGAGGAACGCCTCGGGGTTCGAGTGTGCCAACACCTACGTGACATTCCGGCAAGGCACGCTCACCGACGAGATGGTCTGGGCGTACCAGACGTACAGCAACGCGCTGAACGGCATCGTCTGGGAACCGATCGGAACAGCAGGCTCGAGCTATTCGGGAGAGTCAGAGGACGAGACGCTGCCCTTCGCCGCCGAGGTGAGCTGCGAGGCCGTTCCCTTCGAAGTCCAGGACTGACGTCATCGGAAGCGCCGAGCGGAGAGCGCGCGTATTTACGGCTCGGTCACCGCACGACACTTCTGGGCGGCGCTCCTGGCCCACGGGCGTCGCGGCACCCCGCCAACGAACTCGGACTCTTCGGCTCCTGCGGTGTTGACACCAACGACTGCAACGTTCTTCAGCAGAACTCGCCATGGTCTGTCACCATGGACATCATGAACGTGAGTCACCAGCCTCCCCTCTCCGAGGAGCAGCTGCGCTGGATCGAACACGTTCACCAACTCGAGTACGTCGATCACGCGCTCCCGCGCCGCACCGGCGCCGTCGCGATGGCCCTTGCGATGCTCGACCGTGAACTCCCGATGAGNAGCCGCCAGATCGCGTCGTTCGCNCGGATGGGGCACGAGACCGTTCGCCGAGGCGCCGACGCGCTGACCGAACTCGGGCTGATCGACCGCCACCGTCGGCCCAGACTCGAAAACGGTGTGAACGGGTCGGCCTGACGGTCACCTGCTCAGGCGGGTGGCGAGGTAGCGGTCGAAGTCATAGACGTTGCGCTCCAGATGCGACAGCGGTGCCCGATCGAACTGCGGGCGGTCGACGCTTCGACGAATCCCGGCGACCACGGGATGGTCCTCGCTGTTGACCTGGTCGACGAGTGCATTGATCCCGGCGACGAGATCGTCGGGATCATCGGCCGCCTCGAGCGTCACTGGAGCCACGGCGACCTGCCAAGCGATCCGAACCTGATCGGTGCCGACTGGCGTGATCCGAAGGAACCACAGCCAGTCCGGCTGAAGCTGGATCACGAAACCGGGAAAGACGGCCGCGAGCACGATCGTGCGACGCCACTCGCCGTCGAGACGGTCATCGCCGTCCGCGGTGAGGTCAGGGCCATTGGCCTCGACGACGCGATGATGGGCCCAGTCGAGCGTGCCCGGATACATCTCGGTGGCACNNGNGCTNTCGCCGTNCGCGCCGAAGCTCTCCTTGTGCACCTTGAAGACGTGGTAGGCGTCCATGAAGTTCTCGACCAGGAGCTTCCAGTTGGTCGGCCACACGTCGACCCCCTCCCGCACGGTCACATAGCTCCCCATGTCGAACNGNCTGACAATCTCGTCGAGGCCGGCGAGACGAGGGCCGAGCGGCTCGGCGTCGGGGTCGAGGTTCACGAACACGAAGCCGTTCCACAGTTCGACCCGTACCTCGGGCAGACGATGGCGATCGGGGCTGAAGGGCGAACCGTCGACTTCAGTGCTCTCCGCCATGTACGGGCCTCCAACGAGCGAACCGTCGTGGCGGTACACCCAGGCGTGGTAGGGACAGGTGATGCGGGCCTCGTTGCCGCATCCGGTGAGCAGCTNGGCGCCGCGGTGGATGCAGACATTGTCGAAGGCCCGGATCGAGTCCTCGCCGCAAATGACCACGATCGGCCGCACCCCGCCACCGGTGACTGGCAGGTCAACACAGACGTAGTCGCCGACAGCACCCAGGTCGGCGGTCCGGGCGACGCACTGCCAATCGCGGGCGAACACCGTCGCCAACTCGGCATCGAGCACCTCCGCCGATGCGTACGCCTCGAGGGGCAGCATGCGTGCCTGTTCGAACGGAAGCGAGGCATGCGCTCGGAGCTCATCAAAGACCGACATCGAGGCCCTCCCCGATTCGACCCGGCAGGGTCGACGCCACGATCCGCCATGGTGATCGATCGTCGGCCGGTTCGCAGATCGCGAACTCGACCTCGAACAGNGACTGGTCGTCGCCGCGGTCGTCGGTCACCACCACGGCCAGATCACCGGCGGCGTACAGCCGATGCCGGGAATCGGTCCGATGTTCGATAAGGCGGTCCACCGACCTGGGAACGCGGTGCCACTCCTCGACGTAGGCACCGCTNGGCGCTCGCTCGATCATGACCGACCCGTCCTCGTTCCACTCGAGGAGACCCGGTTCGGGAAAGGGCGAGACCGGATGGATGGCGATGTCGTCCGGCCCGCGGGTGTGCCACTCGGCGGTTGCCCGACGGATGCCGTCGCCTCCCGTTTCGACCGGTGTGCATCTGGTGCGGCCGGTACTGGCCTCGCAGGCCGACGGATCCTCCATGTCGACCGGGATGCGAACATCGACCATCGCCGATTCGAGCTGGAGCCACAGCACGATTGAGTCGGTGTCGCTGGTGCCGTCGTCGTTCACGATCGACGCACGTCGCCAGGCGCCGAGCAGCAGGTCGGGAACACGTTCAGCCACAGCGGAAGCGTACGGGGTCGATCAGTCCTCGTGGCCGGGGCGGCGGCGCCCCTTCTTCACGTCGCCGCGCCGACGCTTCGCCTCGACCCGTCGGCGCTGGCTGCCTCGGGTCGGCTTGGTGGCCCGACGTGGCTTCTCGACAACACCGGCGTTGTGGATGCGTCCGCGGAGTCGTTCGAGTGCGATCTCACGGTTGCGAACCTGGGAGCGCTCGTCGTCGACGGTGACGCGGACAACGTCGCCGAGCTTTGCTCGCACCCGTTCGCGAAGCGCAGGCGGCATTGTCGGCGAGTCGTCCAGGCGGAAGACGGCATCGACCTTGGTGTTCGACCGGTTGGCGTGTTGACCGCCCGGCCCTCCGGACGCGACGAAGCGGAAATCGATCTCGTTCTCGGGTACTCGCCAACCTTTGGTCACGACACGGCTCCGCGAGAGGCTCTCGACCTGGTCCTCCGCCGTGCAGGTTCTCCCGAGTCATCGATCATGGGTCGTCTCCCGGTTCGGCTCGATCACCGGTGCAGGCCGTCGTTGCGGCTCCCCATCTTCCTACCGCTCCCGGGCCATACCCGTGCGGATGCGGGTCTGCGCCCGCCGGCCCACATCACCGTTGGCGTTTCGCCTCGACGTCAGTCGAGGTGAGCGAGATGGTGCGTCTCGTTGAACGACCGCAGCGAGGGCGCCGGGCCATTGGTGGCAATCCGAAGGATCGACGCCTGCTGGACGAATGCGCGCCAGGCAATGTCGATCGACACGCCGAGTCCCCACGCCAGACAGGCCTTGATCGGCGAGACGTGCGACACCAACACGATGTCGCGCTCAGCGGCCTCGTCGCCTAGCTCGTCGAGCAACGGCCACACGCGAGCAGCCAGATCATCGTGGCTTTCTCCACCCGGTGGCGACCATGCCGTATCGGCACGCCACGCTGCCCACGTGGCTGCAGGAACGTCGCCGATGGCGAGACCTTCGAAGTCGCCATAGTCGACCTCGATCAGCCGTTCGTCGATCTCGACCGACGTGNTGATCGCCTCAGCGGTCTGGCGACANCGCATCAGTGGNCTNCTGATCACGCGAGCCGCAGTCGGGATCGCGATGCCGACTGCGGCAGCCTGCGCCCGGCCGAGCTCGTCGAGTTCGGGGTCGCGCCGGCCGAGCAGTTGCCCGGCGGCGTTGGCCGGGGTTCGGCCATGACGAACGACGATCAACATCAGCGCAGCCGCTCTTTGGGGACCCGCCCCGTTGCGAGAAGGTTCCGGCGGTGGTCCGCCTCGTCAAGCCCGAGCCGACGGCCGATGACGACAAGCGCTGCGATGGCGGCAAGTTCGATGACGATGAGCACCCCGAACGGACGGTCGTACTCCGGTAACGGCCCCACGCCGATCGCATCGACGCCGCCAACCGGCCACCAGAACAGATCGCTGTTGACCCACGACCCCGAGGCGATCAGGAACGCGAACGTCCCGATCGGCACCCCGAGCCACGCCCGGCGAACCAGTCGCCGCCCAACCGTGAACACCATCACGAGGGCCAACAGCAGCACCGAACCAAGCAGCGTGTGCAGGATCCACGGACGCCCCGTGAGCGCCTCCGCAAGCGGAAGGACACCGCCGAACGCCACCCACCGGTAGTCGACGGCCGGCGAGTCGAAGACGAAGAGCACGAGCAGCACGGCGGCTGCGACGAACCAGAAGAACATCTAGCGCAGCACGATCCGGCCGCACTCCTGGCAGTCGGCCGGGGCATCGCCATCGAGATGTTTGATCCGGTCGACCTCCATCGCCGGCATCGACGACGGACAACCGGTGCAGTTGGAGCCGTCGAACCGCACGACGGTCGACGCGCCGAAGGCAGGCTCACGGCGCGCATACTCGGCGGCGAGATCGGGATCGGCGCTCGCCGCCACCTCGGTCCGCTTCGCTGCCACGGCGGCGAGCTGGACATCGATCTCTTCCTCAGCCTGAGCGATTTCTTCACGCAGGCCGGCGATCACATCGTCGATCGCTGCCCGTGCTCCCTCCAACGACGCCACCTGTCCCTGGAGCTCCTCGGCTTCCATCATCGCCTCGAGCGCAAGGTCCTCGAAGCCGCTCTGCCGCTCTCGCAACATGGCGATCTCGTGCTGCAGTGCTTCGAGATCCTTGAGCCCGGTGACCTCACCGCCATACAGCTTCGACTCGTTGGCGTCGGCCTTGTCACTGACAAGCTGGGCGTCGGCCTCCGCCTTCTTCTGCCTGGACGACACCTCGAGCCGTGCTGCTGCAACCGTGTCGATCTCCACCTGCCGGCGGGCCTGCTCGGCGAGGGCCTCATCGAGCTTCGTGCGCTGTTCAAGCGCCGCACGCCGATGGTTCAACTGCCTCGTCTCGACATCGAGGGCTTGCAGATCAAGGAGGGCGTCGGCGGTCATGAAGTTGGTGGTCGTGTCGTTGTGGTCGGTGGCGAGGTCGTCGTGCTCGAAGTTGTAGCCGCTGGATCGCCAGTTGTCGTCGTCGGTGGCAAGGTCGTCGTCGAGGTCGTCGTGGTTGGGGGTGTGCAGCCATCGATCTTGCCGTTCTCATCGGCGTCGACGGGCTCGAAGAGCACCGGACAGTCACCGATTCCCTCGTCGAACTCGAACTCGGTTTGCTCCGGATCGCAGTAGTCGACGACACCGTCCTCATCGGTGTCGATCTCAGCGTCTTCGTTGTCGACTCCGCAGAAACTCTCGATGAGTTCGCGGTAATCGTCCTCTTCTTGGTCCGTGCGGATCCGGGTTCCAGCACGAGTCCACTCTGGTGCCTCGAACGTCAGCGGCTCGAGACCTGCGTGATACGCCGCGTTCAACGCTCCCCAGATCATCGCCGGAAGCGAGCCGCCAAAGACGTTGCCTCGCCCCATCGCGCCGCGGTCGACACCGGTCATCGGGATCTGCTCATCGGGATTACCCATCCACACCGCCGTGGCGAGATGCGGCGTGTAGCCCACGAACCAGGCATCGCTGAAATCCTGCGCGGTGCCGGTCTTGCCGGCGGCGACCTGATTCTCGAGGCGGGCGCGGGTGCCGGTACCACCCCGCACGTTGGCCTCAAGCACCTGGTTCACGAGGCGGGCGCTCTGGACTGAGATCGCACGCTCGGAGGCAGGCGTGTTCTCGAAGAGGACCGTGCCGTCGCTGTCCTCGACTCGCTCAATGAAGATGGGATCGACGTGGAGTCCGTCGTTGGCGAAGGTTGCGTACGCCGTTGCCATCTCCAGCGGGGTGATGTCCTTCGGGCCGAGCGGCATCGAGATCGGCAGATCCGAGAGGTCGGTGGTGACACCGAGCGCCTCGGTGGTCTCGGCAACGTTCGACAGTCCGACGGTCAGGCCGAGTCGAAGATACGCACAGTTCGACGATGCGAGGGTCTGTGAGCGAAGCGTTGCAACCGAACCGCTTTCGGGACCGCTGAAATTGTTGGCCTCGTACGGGTTTGGGAAACCGCCCGGGTTGTTGAACTCGCAGGTGCCGATGCCGTTGATCTGATCGGCGGGCACGAAGCCCTTCTCGAAGGCCGAGGCGAGCACGAACGGCTTGAACGATGATCCGGTCGGACGCCCCTTCTGGGTGGCGATGTTGAACTCGAAGACGTCGAAACCAGGGCCGCCAACGATCGCTCGGACGCGACCGGTACCGGGCTGGACCGCCGCAACCGCNGCGGAAAAGCCCCGCTCGTCATCGGGGAGATGGGCCTCGACGGCTGCCTCGGCCGCCGTCTGTGCGGCCGGGTCGTACGTTGTGAACACTCGCAGACCACCGCCGAACAGAAGATCGGCGCGCTCGTCAAAGGTGGCGCCGAGGCGAGGATCCTCGAGCAGTTGTCGGCGGACCTCTTCGATGAAGTAGCTGGTGGGCTCCCATTCGGCCGGCACGCGCCGCTCGGTCGGCAGCGGTGCATCGACGTAGCGGTCGTACTGCTCGTCGGTGATATTGCCAGTCTCGAGCAGGCGGAGCAGGGCAAGGGTGCGGCGCTCGTCGGCGATGGCGGGGAACCTGGTCGGGTCGTAGCGGTCGGGGTTGGCGATCAGCCCGGCGAGCAGCGCCCCTTGGGGCCAGGTCAGCCGATCGGGCGAGACGCCGAAATAGATCTCGGCAGCAGCCCGTACGCCGTAGGCACCCGAACCGAAGTACACCGTGTTGAGGTAGGCCTCGAGGATCTCGTCTTTGGTCAGCTGGTTCTCCAGCCGGATCGCGAGGGCAGCCTCGGGGATCTTGCGTTCGAGTTGCTGCTCGCTCGACAGGACGCCGTTCTTGATCAGCTGCTGGGTGATGGTCGAGCCACCCTGCTCGATGCCACCGGCATTGACGTTCTCGATAAACGCTCGACCGATCGCCTTCGCGTCGACGCCGTTGTGTTCGTAGAATCCTTCGTCCTCCACGACGAGCAGCGACATGATCATCGCGTGACTGATGTCGTCGAGCGTGACGAGCTCGCGGTTTTCGACGTCGTACAGGACGTCGAACTCATCGCCGTGCATGTCGTACACGATCGAGCGGAGCGCGAGTTCGTTGAGGTTGATCTCGGCGCTGGCCGACTCGTTGGCCGTGAAGATGTCGCCGAGTCTCGGTGCGATTGCAGCAAGGGTGAACGCCACCGCCAGCCCGCCGCCACCGATGATGGCGGCCAGTCGCAACAACCCCACCACGAGCCTTCGCATCGGTGCCAACGGTACCCGCGGTGGATGCGTCGCCCGCTGCAGCCACCACGACGACACATGTTGCAACGTGGCACGATGCGCTCGTGACACGCATCGGCATCATCGGCGGCGGCAAGGGCGCAACCCTTCACGCCGACGCGATCATCCATACTCGCGGCGCCGACCTCGTCGGCGTCGGAGGACGGCCCGGCAGCGCAGCTGAGCTCGCTGCTGTTGCCGACTGCCCCGACCTCTCGCTCGACGACCTATGCGCCGGCTCTGACGCACTGATCGTGGCCGTTCCCCCACCGGATGTCGGCGGGGTGTTGACGGCGATCGACGACCGGATCGCCGATGGCGCTGACGTGAAGGCCGTGCTCGTCGAAGCACCCTTCGACGAGCTTCCGGAGCTTCGGGTGCCGGTCGCCTTGGGCGCCAACCTCCTTCACGCCCCCGTCGTGCGCCAGGGCCTGCGCGAAATCGCCAAGATGCGTGAGCCCCACCACCTCCAGATGCGCGTCCGGCAGCCGAACCCAGACTGGGGGGCTCACGGCACCTCGGCATTCGGTGGCCCGCTGCACGACCCGGGTCTCCGTCTCGCTCCGGTGCTGTTGTCGGCGGCTGCGGAGACCGCCGTCCATGTCGATGTCGTCGACATCGAACACGGCGTGCATGCGGCGATCGAGCTCGAATCCGGGCGCAGGTGCGGGCTCGACGTCGCCTGGGTCGAGGGTTCGGCGACGATCGAGATCGAGGCGGCCGATGACGGCGGGGTGATCCTGATGACCCTCGACCCCCTCCCTCGTCTCGAGATCGACGGTCGCTCGATACCGGTGAACGAACTCCACCCGCTGGAGGCCCTCGGCTTCGTCCCGCAGATCGATCGGTTGGCGAAGACGGCGGCCGGGGCCGCTGTCTGGCCCGATGCCGCGATCGGTTCGTCGATCGTGAGGTTGTTTCCTCGACGTTGAGTTGGTCTTTGCTTACCCCTCGCTTACGGGTCGTGACTACGCTGCGGGCGTTCGAGGAGGACGGGATGTCGATACAGGCCGCGCGCCGGATGAGCACGTTGATTGCAGGGTTTGCCCTCGTCGCGACAGCGTGTGGCGGAGGAGGCGACGACACGAGCGGCGACGTCACCCTGCGTTCCGCAGGCGCGATCGCCGTCGACGCCGACGACGTCGCCGCGACCACCACCACCGAAGCGGTCGCCGCTGCCGGTGGTGCGGGTGAGGCCGACGATGTCGCTGCTCCAAGCGACGATGAGACGGTCGACACCACGACAACCCTTCCTCAGGAAGAACTCGATCCCGGCGAGGCGCTTTTCGAGGCGGTCGGCGTCTTCCAGAGCTGCCTCGATGCCGAGGGCTACGAATTCATCGGTATTCCGTTCCAGGAAGAAACCGACCCTGAAGCGCCCGTCAACCAGCAGCCCTACATCGATGCTCTCGTCGCCTGCGCTGCTCGCAGCCAGATCCAGGAACGTCTTGCCGAGGCCGACGCCGCCCGGGCCGACCTCACCGCCGAAGAGGTCGAGAACCAAAATCGCCAGTTCATTGCCTTCCGCGACTGCATGGTCGGGCGGGGTTGGGGCATTCCCGAGCCAGTACCCAACGAACAAGGCCTGCTGTTCGGCGGATTCGCGGCGACCGCATCATGGGTCGCTCCCCCCGGCGAGAGCCTCACGACGTCCGACGATCTCGGCGAGTGCCAGAGCGAGGCGGGCGCCTCCGCTGGGGGTGACTGATGTCTCGCAGTCAGATCATGGGGGCGTTCGTCGTGCTCGCCCTTGTCGCCGGCCTCGTCATCGTGTGGCAGGTCACCGGTGAGGAGGAGTCCGGGGACAGTCCAATCGAGATCCTCACCGATAGCGTCGGCCGTCAGACTCTGCGTGACGAACTCACGCTCAACGGCGAACTGCGCCGGGACGAACTCTCGACGATCAACTCGCCCTTCGACGGGCGAGTCAGCCAGGTCGGCATCGCCGACGGAGACGAAATCGCCGCCGGTGATGTGATTCTTTCACTCGACGGTCGACCGGCGGTCGCCGCCAACGGCGATTTCAGTTTCTACCGGGCTCTCGACGTCGGTTCTGACGGTCCCGACGTGTTGCAGCTCGAACGCATTTTGTCCGAGGCCGGTTACGACCCCGGCAACGTAGACCGTCTCTACACCGAGGCCACACGGGCGGCGCTGCGCAACTGGCAGATCGATTACGGCTACGGCGGCGCTACACCCGAGCCAGAGGAAACGATCATCATCAGCCTCCAGCCGAGCAACGGGTACCAGGTCGGCGATAAGGACACCAAGGCGATTCTGATCGGCCCGTCGGTGCCAGTTCCAGGCGACACACTGGTTGCCTCGGGTGGCGGTGCCGGCATCATCCCGTTCCAGGACGATTCGATCACGGCCATCGGTGTCCAGAGCACCGAAGCGACGATCACCGAAGGCGACACGCTCAACGTTGTCCTTACCGCTAATCCTGCCCCGGTGGTCGACACCCAGATCCAGCTTGCGTTCGGTGGCGGCGCGACCGGTGGCGATCTCGACGATGTCGCCGACCCCGACATTGATGTCGACTATCTCGACGACCCACTTGAGGATTCCCCGATCGTTTGGCCTGCGAATGCCACCACCATCACCCTGACGCTGGAGACGTTCACCGACACCGTCGACGAAGAAGACGAAACGTGGACGATCAGTATCACGCCAGAGCAGCCGATCGGTGGCGGGATCAACTACGACCCAGCGCCACTCAACACGCTCACGGTCACCATCGAGGACGCCACGCCCGATGAAGTGCCGACATTCGAGCTCACGATCGAAGCCGGCGACGATGAGATTGACGAAGGTGACGTGGCGACGTACACCGTCACCGCCGACCGCGAGCTCGGCCGTCCGGTCGAGGTTCGTTACTCGCTCACTGGCACGGCCACAGAGGTCGACGACTACGACGAGCAGGACACCGACCCGAGCTTCGTCTTCCCGGCCGGGGCCGACGAGACCACCGTGACGATCGCGACGGTGCAGGACACCACGATCGAGCCCACCGAATCCCTCACGATGACGCTGCAGCCCTCCGACGATCCCACCGACGAGTACCTGCTGGGCTCCTCGATCTCGGGCACCGTCCGCATCCAAGACGAGGACGAGCCCGAACTCACCATTGTCGGCTCCGAGGTCCGCGTCGCCGAAGGCGGCGCTGTGGCTGTCACGATCCGCGCCGACGAGGCCCCCAGCAGCGATATCTCCGTCAACTACCAGGTCGGCGGAACCGCAACGATGGGCGCCGACTACTCGGTACTTACCGGCACAATCACCTTCCCCGCCGGTGCCCGCCAGGTCGACCTGCTCGTGCAGACGCTCGACGACGATGTGATCTTCGTTCCGAGCGACATGATCATTGCCGACTGGCCCGCTCGGGTCGGCACGGTGTTCGTCGACGAGGGCGAGACGGTCCAGCTCGGCAAGGAACTCCTGACCCTCACCGAGCCCGACTTCACGATCACCCTCTTCGCCAACCCCACGGACCGCTCCGAGATCGCCCTCGGGCAGGTCGTCACCGTCGAACTCGAGGCAGGTGACCAGGAGGTCGAAGGTCGCATCGTCGAACTCGACGATGCAGCGATCATCACCGACGGCGGCGGCGAGCGCTACGAGGGAGTCGTCGACGTCACCAGCGAGCTCGCAGCGGTCGACGGTGCAACGGTTCGCATCGAGGTGGTGCTTGATGAGCGAATCGATGCCATGGTCGTGCCACGGGCAGCAGTCTTCCAGGACGCAACGGGCAACCCCAGTGTGCGGGTCATCGATGCTGAGACACTCGAACAACGTGTCGTCGCCATCGAAACCGGCATCCAGGAGGGGTCGTATACCGAAGTCCTGTCAGGTCTCGACGGCTCCGAGATCATCGTGGTCGACGTCACCGGCGGATGAGTGACACGCCGCTCCTCCGCCTCGACGAGGTCTCTCGCATCTACGGCGAAGAGGTCAAAGTCCACGCGCTCGACGGCGTGAGCCTCGGCATCGAGGTGGGCGAGTTCGTTTCGATCGTCGGCCCATCCGGTTCCGGGAAATCGACGATGCTCGGGCTGCTCGGTCTGCTCGATCTGCCGAGCCTCGGCACCCTCTCGGTCGACGGCACGTCGGTCGCCGATCTGTCCGACCACGACCGCAGCACCCTGCGCGGTGAGGTCGTCGGGTTCATCTTTCAGCAGTTCCATCTCATCCCCCACCTCGACGCTCGGCGCAATGTCGAGACGGCGCTCCTCTACCGCCAGATGTCGCCGAGGGAACGCAAGCGTCGAGCAATGGATGCGCTCGAGGTCGTCGGTCTTGCGCCTCGGCACGAGCATCGACCGGTCCAGATGTCGGGCGGCGAGCAGCAACGTTGCGCGATTGCCCGGGCAATCGTCACGGAGCCGAAGCTGCTGCTCGCAGATGAACCGACGGGCGCACTCGACTCCACCAACGCCGCCAACGTGATGGAGATCTTCCGCGATCTGAACGACGGCTCCCGGGCGATCGCGATCGTCACCCACGACCCCGCCGTGGCAGCGTCGGCCGACCGACGCATCTCCATGAAGGACGGCAAGATCGTGGCTGACGATCAGCTGAGCGGTGGCGCAAACGTCTCGGGCTTTGGCGGCACGCTGGGCGGCGCATCGTGAGAAGCGTCCGTGATCTCGTCGGCGTCGCCGTCGCCGGCCTCACGGCGCGGTGGAGCCGCACCCTGCTGATCATGCTCGGGCCGATCATCGGCGTGAGCGCAATTGTCGCCGCCGTGGGGCTCACCGAGTCGGCCAAGGGCGACCTCCAGGAGACCCTCGCCGCCCTCGGCGATAACCTGATCCGCGGTGAAGCGGCTGCGTCCTTCAGCGCCGACGCTCCGGTCTTCCCCGAGGACGTCGTCGAGCGCGTCAACCGCTTGGCCACGGTCGATGGGTCGACGGCGACCAAGGCGGTAAGCGGAATCATCACCACCCCCTACGAGGCGGCCCGCAGCTACTACACCGCCTTCCCCACACCGGTGCTCACGGCCGACGAGTATTTTCTCGATGTCATGCAGGTCGAGCTGGTGTCGGGCCGATGGCTCAACTCCTTCGATCAGGACACTGCCGCTCGCACCGCCGTGGTCGGGATCGGCCTCGCCGACGAATTCGGCTTCCGCGAGGGAAATCGAACCATCAAGCTCAACGACCTCGACTACGGCGTCGTCGGTGTGGTGGAGCGCTACCCGCTCGATCCGGTCTTCGACAATGCCGTGATCATTCCGGCGTCGACCGCCGACGCTGATTTCGATGTCGGACTCGAACCCGACACGGTCTATGTCCGCTCAGACCCGGCCTTCACGCTGGAGACCGAGGCCGCTCTGCCGGTGGCCATCAACCTCGGTGGTGACATCGAGACCAGCACCACCGTGCTTTCCGACGCCCTCGAAGCCGAGGCCGCCGCCGACAGCACGCTCCAGATCATCGTCGCCGCCATGGGCCTGCTCGCCCTGATCGTCGGCGGCGTCGGTATCGCCAACGTCATGTCGATCTCGGTGATCCAGCGCTCGGCCGAAATCGGTATCCGCCGAGCGCTCGGGCATGGTCGCTCGTTGATCGCCTGGCAGTTCCTGATCGAATCGGTCGCCGTCGGGCTGCTCGGCGGGCTCGCCGGCGCGCTGGTCGGCGTGGGCATCGTCGTGTACGCGAGCCGCATTGCCGGGTGGGTCTTCGTCCTGTCACCGGAACTCGATCTCTTCGGAATCCAGCTGCCGTCGCACTATGTCGGGGTGCCGACGCTCTATCTCATCGGTGTAGGGGCAGCCCTCCTCACGAGCGTGTTCGCCGGCCTCTACCCGAGCGTCAAGGCAGCCCGACTCGAACCGCTCGAAACCCTCCGTCTGGGCTGATCTCCGACGGGCGAGACGACCTCGGGCATTTGGTCCGCAGCGCTTCTTCGCCGGGTGTCTTCCGTGGGTCGAGTGCGGCTGCGCGAGACTCGGCGACCATGCGCTACGAGATCGTCGCTCCGACCGACTGCACCATTGTCGAGATCCGGCCAGAGCCGGGTGATTCGGTGCCGGCCAAGGCGACGATCGCGATCGTCGAGATGATGAAGATCGAGCGGCTGGTGGAGGCGCCGGCGGATGGAGTGATCACCGAGGTTCGCGTGTCGGCAGGTGAGGTCGTGAAGGCGGGGCAGGNTTTGGCGACTCTGGAGGAGCAGTCGATT
>FUFK010038766.1_pt1 | contig 24079 bp, 49 predicted proteins | sample 1021851 | NCBI WGS metagenome assembly FUFK01 (sample SAMEA51879418, study PRJEB19060) | metagenome | reverse complement strand
CTCCTGACTCAGTTCTTACTTCAAAATTTACCTTGTATTGTANAGTATGAACTTTTGCTCTAACCTTATTATTATCGCTGGTTATCTTACATTTAAATTTAAAAAATCTACCCTTTATTGTGCTTTGCTGTGATATTTTTTGAAAACTTGTAATACTATCTAAACTGCTATCACTTGCTCCTACCTGTACCTCTGCTCCAGCCTGTACTTCAGGGCTACCATCAAAAGGTGCTTTAGCATCTTCAAATAAACTTGCACCTCTACCTGAGTCAAACAAATCGTATTCATCTTCTGTACTCATCCCAATAACAGCACCTAAATTAACATCATAAACTGCATCTAAACTTATGGTATTAGCAAATGTGTAAAATCCTGATGATTGAATATTAGAATTAAAGTTTGTTGGATTTGAAGTTTCGTCAGTTCCACCAAGATCAAATACTCCCTCAGGTGATTCAAAGTTTCCAATGGTGTCATCAAACTGTGTAATAGTATCTAATATCAATACTTTTCTACCAGCGTTATCTTCTGATAAAGCAACATTACTATCTCTTGTTCCTAAAAAATCTGCCATTATTCACTCACAGTTAATATGTTTTTAAATTGTTGTAATCCTGAAATATTAGTAGTCACAATAGAAGCTTCTGCACTCGAATTTCCAAGTTTATCAACAGCTTTTATTAAAAAGCTACCTGTTTGTGCATTTACTACTAAAGAATTTGATTTTCTTCTAACTACTTTTGCAAGTGGTGTACTATCATTCCATGTAGCACCACTTTGAACATTTTGGTATCTTACTTCGTACCATGAAATATCTAAATCTGTGACAGGTGTCCAAGCTAACTCCATTTGATTTGAGCCAACCATTGATACTGACAAATCATCTACATCACTTGGTATATCTGTTGCTCCAACAATTTTTCTTGAAGCTGAAGTATAACTAGAAGAAACTCCAAAACTATTTATAGCTTTTACTCTTACATCGTAAGTAATATCATCAACAACATTTATAAATTCGTGGTTTAACTGAGTACCACTTGATATAATTTTAAAATCTGACTCTGTAGATTTTTTAGCTTCTACTTGATAATATTGAACAAATTGGTCTGTACTTGCACCAACTAAAATGTTTAATCTTGTCAAAACAATACCATCAGCATACTCAATAAGTTCATCAGTTAAAGTGACAGAAGCTGGTGCTTGTATAGTAAATGGATTTGGTAAAGTAGTTGTTGGTGTACTTGCTACCTGACCTTTAGTTGCAAACGTATAATGTGATGCTTGATATTCCACTAAGTTAAGATCAATAGTATAATCNTCTCTAAATGTCATAGATAANACTCTAAANGNTTTANTTGAAAANCCNANANNNGATAAANTNACATTTACAAATATCTCCTATATGTAATTCATAAGCTTTAAATCCACAGTTAATACTAAGACCGATTGCCTCTCGGCTACGTCTAAGTATAATTTCAGCCATCTCCTCTGCTTGATATGGAGATGTTATAGTTCTAAAATCAAATCGCCCCTCTAATAAAAATCCACCATCTGCTGTTTTCATTGTTGCGTGTTGATCTGCACTTGCTAATCCTGAGTCATCAATAGGTGGAAACTGAATTTCATCTACTTGATAATTTCTGTCAGGATTTATAAATGAAGCAATAACTCTGTTATATTTAGAATTTTTTGTAGGAGAAGCTAAAGCATATCCACCAATAATATCATCCTCTGTCAAAGATACTGAAGCTGTACCTGTTGTCTCAATAACTAATTTATATTTACCCTGAACATATGGAAGATAACCTCTCATGCCTTTTACAATATCTCTTACATTGTCTAATACTTTTTTTGATGTATCTACAACAGCATTACAATCAAATAAATTAATATCACTACCACCTGAAAATGGTGTGACCTGTGTGACGCAAACTTGTGAAGCATCATAAAAACTTTGTAAGTCTAAATTTGATGTAGCAATACCTTTTCCATATCTTTCATTTCTTAAATAATCTAATAAACAAAAAGCTGGATTTGTAGAAAAAGATGCTGTTTGCTCTGATAAGTTAGATGCTAATGTGACAATTTTTTTACCTTTTACTTTTGCTTGGACAACAGGTATTCCACCAAACACATCTTGATTCCATTTAAATCTTAAAGCTAAATAACAAATACCTCTTAATCTATGATTACTTCCCCATGATGATAAAGGTGTTAAGACACTAGATGCTACTTGGTCGTCTGTTCCCATAAAGGCTTGTATTTGAATATGACTTGTAGAGTCTTTGTAAAAATTGCTATCACTACTTGCTACTTCTCTTACTGTGCCATGAGTTAATGCACCATCAAAAGTGACTACTTTGTCATCTACTCTAATTTGTTCTATTGAATTTACCTCTCCCTCTGCAAGAACTAAAGCAACATATAAATAAGTATTATCTGTTCCTGATGTTTCTATGAATACTCTCGTACCACCAACTAATCTCTCTCCATAAATTACAGGAACACAAGCATTGTTAGATTGTTTATTTAATAATATACCTCTTTCAGTTTCTTCAAAATCATTTGTACCAAAGTCAGGTACATCAGGCTTCATTGATCTCATAAACAACCAACCAATAGCCATTACACCTAAAGCTACAAATGGATTGAAACCACCACTAAAAATATTAAATGCTTTTACAACAGGTTTAATTATTTTTCCTACTGAGCCACCCATTATTTATGAAACCCCCTTTTATATTTTTTACCAACTCTATATACTTTATCATTATTATCTAAACGCAACCAAGATATAGATTCATTTGTTTTTAATAATTTTTTAAAATAGTTATATACCCATGACATAACCTCTTTGCTCTTTCTGATTATAATAATATCATATAACCATAAAAGATTACCACTTTTCCATTCATCGTTATAAATTTTAGATGTTCTTATGTAATCGTTTTCTATCTCTTTGCTGAGATAAGCCCAATTTACAAAACCATAAATACCTTGTTCATCTTTAAATATTTTATATTGGTTTAGATTTATTGATGGTAAAATATGATGGTACAACTCATCATATGTATTTTTTTTGTATTTATCAAAATTATAATACAAGCCAATAACTTCGTTAAAAGTTGTCATTCTCTACCCCACTTAATATCTAGTACAGTTTCACTAGCATAATCCATACCAACATCTGAACTAAAAAATCTTTGTTGAGAAGCATTGTTTGTTTTTCTACCTGACTTCTTATCAAAGTCTGCCCAATGCGATACAATAATTAATTTTACATTTGATTGAGTGTCAGATTCAGCTATTTCAAATGTGTCTATGTTTCCTGAGTATAATAATATTGGGTCAGCAATTATAGAATTGCTTGAATTTAATAATCCTCTGTATATTTCAACAGTATCATTAACAACATTCTCATTTAAAACTGTAGATATAAATGTTTGATCTGCACCTGATAAAGATAAGCTTAATGATGTTTTTGTAATATCTGTTTGTTCTTCAAATGATGAGCCACCCACTAAAAATGGAGAAGCTGTGTAAGTTCTACTTGTTCCTGATATTGAGGAAGTTAAATCAAAGCTACAATCAGTTAAATATACAGGTGTTGAAAATCCTATTTCTATAAGGTGTATTGGTCTAATCTCGCCTGTTAATAACTCGTTTTTTACTGCTGTCGTTAGTGTTCGTGCCATGTTCCTCGTAATATGTTCTAGTTATGGTTTCTGTACCTTTTAACATGGTAAAATTAAATTTGCTATCAGGTTTTTGATAAGCTTTTAAATCGTTAGTTTTATCGTCAATCTCATCTTCATTGACAATAGCTGTAGCTTCAAAGTCTGCACTAATTAAATGTGTAATCTTGTATTTTTTCATTAAAGAGTTTCTTCAACATCCAACTCAAATTGATATAAAACATTACCATCTTTATCTGCACCTACAGTACCAAATTCTTGAATATCGTTTATTAGATGAACAGTAAAAGGTACATTATCGTAAGTGACAACAGAATCATTTGTCAAAGCTGTCATTAAAGGTGGCTCTATTGTGATCGTTGCTTCATTAGACCCATCGGCTGTTGCGTCTGCAACTACCATATAAACTTTATTATGTGATGCAAATTTTACAAAGTCTCCAGCTTTCAATGTTCCTGTCATGCCATCAATATCTATTGTAGTGTCTCCAACTGCGTGAACACCATTTACAAGAACAGTACCACTAACATTACCTCTAGCATCTTCTATTTCAGGTGGAATAATAGTAAAGTTTTCTTTACCTGATCTTTGTTTAATTATAAAAGCCATCAGTTCTCCATAAACGTCTGATCTCTTTGCTGTAATTATTCTAGCTGTAAAACCAAATCTTTGATTATCTACTTGTCTTGCAAGTTTTTTACCTGATATAGATTTTGATATAAGTGTATTTTGTATTGACCTAATGCCAAGTGTTTCAAATTTAGATGTTGATATTGGAAACGCACCACTCATTATACTAACTCACTTCTTCCTTTTTCTGCTAAAGCATTGTTTATTATTCCTGTTATAGTACCTCTGTTTTCTTGTAAAGCATCACTAAATCCTCTTGAATCTATTGTGTTAATTGTAAAGTTCACATTAACACCACCACCACGCATAGAGCCAAGTCTTGAATTAGGTATAATTTGACCTGATGAATTAGGAACAAATAATTCTCCACCTCTACCTGAAGCACTATCACCAACTATTACAGGTTGGTTTTTTCTTACTGACCCCCCTTTATTAAAAAAGGGTAGTCCACCACCACCACCCATAGCACTTAAAACAGTTTGTAAAGCAATCTGTCTTTTTAATGATGACTCTTGTTTTTTCATGGTTGTCAATTTATCTTCTTCTTTTTTAAATAAAGTTTCACTAAGTAATTTTTCGATACCTTTTAAAGCAATCATTTCTATAGTTTTTGCAAGAATTTCTACTAAAATGCTTTGTGCTAATTCTTTAAATGACACATTAAGAGATTTACCAAGTACAACTGCTTCAGCTATTGATCTTGAAAATCCACTTGTTAATGAATTTACAGTTCCAAGTATTTCTGATGATAAAGAAAATTCGTTGTTTTGTTTTCTTAATTTAGACAATAGTTCTTCAGCGAGAGTATCTTGTCCTTTTACTGATTTTTCTATTTTTTGTTGTTCGTCAAAAATATTTCTGTTTGCACCTATAATTCTTTCAAGTGATTTTTGCTCTGATTTTTTTACTGCATCAACAAGTTTTTTATTAGACTCAAATATGTTAAAGTGTATCTTTTCTTGTTTTTTCAATTCTTTTGTTATTGTTTTTTGACTATGTATTTGTGGTAAAAGCATTGATGGGTCATAAGCTTTTTTATTTGCTTCTAAATTTTTATTAATTTTATCTTCAACATCATCTATTGCTTTTCCTAAAGCTAAAAAAGTAGCTGTTGCCGCCAAAACTGAAGATGCTACTAGGGCTAATCCAGCACCACTCAATGATACTAAAGCCCTCATACCAGCAACAATAGGTATTAATGCTCTACCTATATCAATAAATGTTTTTGCAATTTTTATGGATATAAAAGTTTTAAAAGCTATTACTACTTTGTCTGAGTGTTCAGCTAAAAATTTGAAACCCTCTACTAATCTATCAACTAATACAGCTAAACCTGTTCCTATAGTAATTGCAATTTTATCCATTGTTTCTGAGTTTTGCTCTAATGATTTATTCAAATCTCCAAATTGATTTTTTAACTGAGAGAAAAAACCAGCATCTAAAAGTGTCTTTTTAAATGCAAAAATTTTATCTCCAATCATTGATAAAGTTCCTTCTAATGTTTTTGCTAATTCATCAGTTGAATTTCCAAACTTTCCACCTCTACCAAATACTTTATTAAAAGCTTCTACTGTTTCTTCTATTGAAACTGTTGCTCCAGCTTTAAAGCCAAGCATATTTCTTACACCTTTTTCTCTAAATAAGTCTGCCGCACCAATACCAGCACTAAATGATCTTTGTATTTGTTCAGCGGCAGTTCTAAAATCTAATCCTGTTGTTGCCGCAACATTACCTGTAATCTCCAACATATTTTGAAGATCATCTGCATTATCTGTGACAGTTGCTAATATACCTGACCCTCTTGATATTTCTTCCAAAGAAAATGGAACTTTAGCAGCAAATTTTGACATATTGTCAAAAGCTTTTGCTCCTTCTTCAGTATTTTTTAATAAAAATTTTAGTCTTACTTTTAAATTTTCTACTTCTTTTCCTGTATTAACTAAATTTCTGATAACTAAACCAGCACCTAAACCAATAAAAGCATTTTGAAGATTGAATACAGCACCCCTTAATTTGGTCAAACCATTTCTTAATGCACCTAAAGATTTGGTTGCTTTATCTCGTGCTACTACATCTATGAATAATTTTTGACTAGCCATTATCTATATTTACTTAATTGTTGTTGTGCCTGTCTTTGGTTTTTATACTCATCTTGCTCTTTTTTCAAGTAAGCTATCCAAAGATTAAAATGGCTCATTGGCATATCCAACACTTTTTGGATTGGAAGTTTAAGCCTATCAGCAACCACTAACATATGGTAGATGTCAGGGTCGCTATTTACTTTTTTTCGGCTTCCTCTAATGATGATTCTGCTAATATCTTATTTGAAATTGAAGCAATAACATTTGAATCTGCGTTTCTTCTTAATTCAAATTTATCTTCTAATTTAAAAGCTTTTTTAAGATTACCTTTTTCATCTTTAACCTGAAGTTTCATAACTAATAAATCTACAAGTACATTTAAGTCTTGAAAGTTATTAGATTTTTTAAAGATAATGTTTTTTTCTTCAAGTGTTAAAGGCTCAGAATAAAATACTGATGGATTACCAGCTTCGTCTTTCCATTCAGGAACTTCAATAACTGTAGTTTGTAAAGTCTCAAAATGAGATTTTACTCTATCTATAACTGACATAAATTATTATTCAGTTCCTATTGTCAAAGCATCTGTTCCTTGAAAAGTCACACTTCTTGAAACAATCCCATCTAAAGGCTGTGATACAGACATACCTGTAATTATACCAGCACCCTCAAATTTTCTGTCTCCTGTTGAACTTCCCTCAGGTAATAATTTAAAAGTCACACTTGCACCAGCTGTTAATTGTGTTTGAACACTATCAGCTTCGTCAAAGTGCATTTCTAAAGTTCCTGAAAAAGATGTTCTACCAGCTATGAAACTTTTAGCACCATCTGACATTTGTGTAGATTCAACAACATCTCCTGTTGTTTCAAGAGTGAAAGATGTAAGTTCGCCAACTGCTGACCCACCTACTACTACTTCGCCCTCTTTTCCATGATGTACTGCCATTTTATTCTCCTATAATTAATTTGTTTATATTAGTTTTCTTCTTCATCGTCAATATCTTCGTCATCCATATCTTCATCAAANTCATCTNCTGAGTCATCTTCCCACTTCTCATCTTCNTCTTGNTCTCTCAGATCAGCAAGTAAGTCTTTCACTTCTTCACATAACATTGATTCTTTGTCATGCAATTTCTCAATACTATCTATCTTCTTTTCTATCTTATCAATAATTTTATCTTTACTAGCCATATCTTCTCCTTGTTTATGGTGTTCCAGCTTGGAACTCATAAGTACATCTAACAACCATTCTAATACCACCAATAGGAAACAATGTACCCTCNTCTGTTTCTACACTTGTCACTTCTGTATCAAGTGCGTTGNNACTTCTTGTAATATCAGATTCTAACTCTGTTTCAATAGCTGTNATTANTTCGTTTCTTTTAGTATCNATATTAGCTTCNGCACCTTTTACAAANCCTAATATTACAAAATCNATAGTNCCTATTCTNGTTTTTGCACCACTTCCTATCTCAGCATCTTCTCTAGTTTCTTCAGATGTTTGAACTATTACTGCTGGATATTGTTTGTCTGATAACTCGTCTAAAATAAAAGGTTGTCTTGTAGCTTTCTTTATTGCTGGGCTAGATATACCTGAAATAGTTGATAATAAATTTGATGCTATATTTTCTCTTACACTCATAGTTTTACTCTACTTAATTCTTTTTCAACAAATCTGTTGAATTGCTTACTTATAATATCTTCTGTTCTTTTATCAAAGCCAAAAAATTCTCTTTTAGGCTCATTTAACACTTGATTGAATAATGCTCTTTGAATCATTTGTGCATTTGTAAAAGCAACACTTACTTTGTTTCTACCTGTTTTTTTAACTGATCTACTTGGTGTTAATGCACCTAACATTCTTCCTGAATAGAATAAATCAACATTTGTTTTTTTACCCTCTCTTTGTAATTGTTTTAGATAACCCTCTGAATATGGAGCAAATGGTCTGCTTTTAAAATCAACACCTTTAGCTGTCTTAGTTCTAATTATATCAACTAACTGAAATCCAGCTTGTAATAAACCTTTATCTATTGCTCTTGGTATCTTTGATTGGAATTGTTTAAATTTTCTAGCAATCTCTTTTTGATTTGTTTTGATATTAAGATTGATAGCCATTATCTAGTCAATCTTCTAAATCCATGTAAAGGCTCTCTTTCAGAAACTTGTATAGTGCCATCTCCTGTNTCATCATACTCAACACCATCTTCTAAGATTGTTCTCCATTCTTTATTGTACTCTGACATATAATACTCAGCCATTCTTTCAAATCTGTCTTTTTCTGTCTCAGGTCTAAACTTAGTTAATGCTGGNCAAAANAATCTACCTANAAATAGATATACACCAGCCCTCTCAAACTGATCTAAATTAACTTTAGTATCTACCATCTCGGCAGTATTTAATACTGTAATATCTGTAAATANATTTGTTTTGTANGTTNGCCACCACTCTACTCTAAGCTGTCTTAGAATATCATTTGTTGTTTGTGCAAANAAATTAACNGCTTCNGTNTCAGTTGAAGCAATACCAAAACCAAAAGCATCAGGTTGATACTTAGTGACATCANNNGCAGTTATAACATTTGCACCTGTGTAATTAGCCATAAACTACTTCCAAATAAAATAAGCTACAATTAAAACTAATGGTATTGAGTACATTGGGTTATTCTTAGCTTTTACCCATACCCACTTTGACCACTTTTTAGCTTTCATCATTATAATTTTGTTCATTTCTTTTTCCTTGTTTTTCTTTTCTTGGGTTTAAGTTCAACTACTTTATCAGAAATGTCTTTTACTGTCGCTTTTTTNATTTCTTTTTTNACTTCNNCAANAGGANNANAACCTCTTNANTTAAAATGTTNAATATTAGCTTCGTATTGNTCTTTTGCTCTTGTTATNGTTTTTTTNCCATTTGTTAATCTAATGTTCATAAATTCTCCTATTGATTATCAGGGAGATTTCTCCCCCTGATAAAAGTACGATTATTGGATTGATGAATCTACGTTTAATTCAACACCATAAGTATCGTTAAGTTCTCCTGTACCATATACAGCAGTTGCTACAATCTCGTCTGCTCTTAGAGAAGCATCTCTTTGAGTTTCGATTTTTAGGTCTTGCATCATAGCNAATNCTANNGCNTCTCTNTGGAANANNGCACCTTTNTAGTCTCCTGTNGTNCCTGGATTATTNCCTGAGTTGTCAGCNATATTTGAAGTTTCAAATATTGGAACACCAGCNACATTACCAACAAAACCTGTTCTTAAAGCTTCGTTTGATAANTCTGTNTCTCTACCNACAAATGTGTTTGTTAAANNACTTTTTANNTCAAACGCATTTAANGGATGAAANACACCAGCTAGNTCAGACATTGGAACTGCATTTTTTCTAAGTNNTGCTACTGCNTNAAATACATTAGATGCACTTANNACNGCTGTTCCATCATTAACTTCTTGTAGAGAAACCATCAAATAACGCAGTTAAATCTGTGTCAATTTTTTTAGCGATTGCTTCTCCAAATAATCTACCAATATCTCCAGCAACATTTCTTGGTGCTGAGTTTCTTGCTAAATCAGTTAAAGTTGTCATTATACCAACTTCACTTGCTGTGATAGTCACAGAAGTTGGGTTGATAGCTGTGTTAGATAAATCAGTTGCTTCTGCTACTGCTGAAGCTGATACAGTTCCATAAATCGGAACTTCTACTGACTTTCCACCACCTGTTATTGCATAGTTTCGTACNAGAGGTCTCATAGTTGATTGCTCTGATGCTACGAATAATGCTTCTGCTACAATCTCAGTATATAGTTCCGAGAGTGTAGAACTTGTGCTTTCGTTTGCCATTTTATTNTACCTATTAATTATTTATTGTTTAAATTAATCTGAACAGGAGCAGAGTCTCTTTTTTTGCGATACTCAGCATACTTTTGACGATCTTCTGCTTTGCTCATATCTAAATCGCTGATATTGAAAGGTTTAACAGCTTTTCCCTCAACACTATTCAGGCTTCCTGAACCTGACAAAGACCCTTTTCGGAAATGTGGGTTAGCATCTAAAAACTCTTTAACTCTATCTTCTATTGTTAATAGTTCCCCTTTTGGGTTGTATCGTATGTTTTTATTATTATCAAGTATTTCTATTCTACCATCATCATTATAATTAACTTCATTCTTTAACAAAGATACTACTTGGTCAGGAGCAATAGCATTGTTCTTAGAAGCTAGNGACATAATAGAGTTATCTACATTTATCGTTTTNACTTTAGNTTTCCAATCAGCTAACTCTTTGTCTTTATCAGCTATTCTTTGTTTCATAAGATTTTCAAGATCAGCTTTAGTCTTTGCTTCCTGTATTTCTTTTTCTTTAAGTATTTCTTCTTCTTGTTTCTTAGCTTCATCTAACATTCTTTGATGTTTAGACTTCTCAGCTTCTAGTCTTTGCTTGACAATTCTATCTACATCTTCTTGATTAAATGTTGGTGTTGGTTTCTCGTCAGTTTGAGTTTGTTTAACTTCAGCTTCCTGAACATCATTTTTCGGTTGATTAACCTGTGTGTCGTCTGACATTGTTTCTCCTATTTATTTATATTATAAGTTCGCCTTTACTATCATACCAATCAGGATTGACATAACTAAACTGATGTCTGCAATTATACCCACCTCTTACTACAAGTGGGTTGCCTGATTTCTTACCTGACCATGATCTACTTTGCCATAAATCNTTGATCTCGTTGATGGTAAAAAGTCCACCTTTTCTTTTGTTATATACACCATTTACTAAATTTCTGCAAAGTTCTCTAGTTGTAGGTATTACATCTCCATAGTATTTAACAAAAGTCAGCCCAGCATCCCTTGATTTATTGAAGTTTAAGGTTGCATCAAANTCTCTTAANGAATCNTTTAATATNTGACNAGCATATCTTTTCATGTTTTCTCCAGCCCTATCTCTAGCAAATTTAGATTGTAATATTTGTGTATCTTTTTTTATTCTTTTTTCAATATCTTCTACTTTTCTTTGAATTGTTTTTGGAACATCTTTATTTTTATCTCTGTATGGATTTAAAAGATTATTTATTTCATCATTACCTTTAGAAACTTTAGAAACTAATCTATTAATTTCAGGGTCATCTGAACTTGCGTAAATACCATTTATTGCTTGTCTTAGTTCTCTTTCTAATTCTGTAAAATCATTTCCTACTAAAACATTCTGATATGTAATTTCTGATAATCGTCTAGTAAATGTATTAGACACATCTTTAAATTGTGTAAAATATTGCTGTTTTAAATTCTTAACTAAAGCTAAATCTCCTTTTGTAAGTTCTTGAAACTCAACAGGAATGTTACCTATTCTTTTAAATGCTTTTTCTATTCTCTTTGCTTGTTTAGTAAAACCCTCTCTTACAACTCTATCTGACCATGCTAAATACTCTTTATCGAGTATTGCTTTTATCTTTGGTCTTATTGCTATTGCTGTTTGTAGTTCGATAAGCTTTCCATCAGTTGTTGTTCTTAAATCTTTATTTGCTAATGCAACAACTTCTCTTTCTATTTTATCTAAGGTTTTTACGAGTGATCTATAATAATTAGCTTCTGCTATCTCTATTTGTTTGATTCGATATTCTGTTGATTTTTGTACTATATCAGCCATTTGTTCTACTTGTGTTCCAAATATATACTCTAAAAATCCAATAAAACCTAGATGAAAAATATAGTTTTAATTTCATTATAGTTTTGTCCGTGAATCTATAAATTAAAAGACGGGAATACTTGTACATATAAAGATATTTTATGTACAGCAATTTGATTTAGATAAATTTTATTTGAATTATATTGTTTTTATTAACCTAAAAAAAAGGAGTTAAAATGTTATACAGACTAAAAAAAAATGTAAGACCAAATGAAAATATACTTTTCTTTGATAGTGATAAAGGAGAAGTTGTTGATGGTTTTTACCTAGCAAAAGGTGTTATTGGAGAACTTGTAAATCAGGGTAAGTCTAATAATAAAAGACATTTATCATTTTGGTTTGACAGAGAAAAATCAGTAGAGTTCTTTGGCTGGAAACACTTTAAAGAATATTTAGAGCCTATTGATTTTGAAACTGCTGAGGCCTTAATGTCTGAGAATACAAGACATTAAATTTGTTCTTGTTCAACTTCTTCATCTTGTTGGTCAGTTTCATCTTGTGTAAATTGACCAACTTCTGAAGCTGAGTCTATTTCCTCAAATATCTCGTTTAGTTTTTCATTGTCATCTACTACTGCTCTTGCAATCTCTTTATCTACTTCTTTCATAAATGTAGGAGAACCAATACCAATAGACTTGGCTTGTTGATAGTAAATAAGATCAGTAGCATAATCTCTAATGTTAAATGAGTCAGGGTAATTTATTTCGCCATCAAATGTAGCATTTTGAAATAGTGCATATAATCTAAATAATTGTTCTTCTGCTATTTGTAGATTATCTGCTTTTTCTGATAGTCTTGCATTAAGTAATTCAAATTCTGTTTGTAAAGCTATTCCTGATGATACTGCTTGTTTTGTTGTTCTTACTGCTCCTGTATGTGCAATTCTGTTTATGGCATTTACTTTGTTGTTTATAGAATCCATGATTGCTTGTAAGTTTTGCCCTGATGGTTGAAGTAAGTATGGTTTTAAGTTTGGCTCTAATTCTTCAGGCATTTCAATTACAGCACCAGCACCAGCACTAGCATTTACCGATGGAGTCTTAACTAGACTAGGATGATTCGTTAATCTGATAAGCTGTTCTACTTCTGATAATTCGTTATAGATAGCTTTCTGCAAATCAGCTATGTCTGTAAGGTCTGATTGACCAATCCCTTTTTTATGCGATTTGGAATTGTATAAGATAACTGCTGGTATCTTGCCAATCAGATTATCGGCAGTATCTATTAATGTAGGTTCGTCTCTATCTGACTTTGCATAGATAGTTTCAATCCTATCAAGATACCATAATCTAAAGTAAGTTCCCCCATCTTTATCTACTTCTTCTCTTACTTTAAGATAATCTAGTGTGTATTTACCATTTATTTCTCTTTTGAAATTCCAATCTAAAACATTCTCAGGTGTTAATATTGATATGTATGGTCTGATCTCTTGATCTAGTTCTTCTGCTCTTGTGTTAGTTGTTACCTTTGGTTTATCTAAAACTAAAAAACAATGTCCATAAATAGAAGCATAATTTTGAGCCTGTTTCATAACAGAGTCGAAATGGTTTCCATCTAGGTCTGCGTCTTTTAAGAATGATTCTAAACTAGGCTCATCTGCCATAGAACCAAAATCTCTTGATGCTTTTACTCTAAATAAAAATGATGAGTATATTTGTATGATGTTCTTACAATGATTATCGCATGGTGTATTACCAAGTCTTTGATTGTACTCTACATCTAATTCTAAATTATATCTGTTTAAGTATTGTCCGATTGTGTAATCATAACCACCATTAAATGATCTAATAAAGTATTCCCATTGATTAACATTTTCTTTATAGTCTTTGTGGGTTTCAAAAGCTTCGTCTCGTGAATATGCCATAATCTATTTCATTGTCCATCTTGTTGGGTTCGACTTAGGCATCTGAACTACTAAAGGTTTTAAGTAATCAATCATATAACCTAAAGCATCGTTAAGATGGTCGAATCCTGACTCCTTATCAGGAATATTAGTATCTTCTCGATAAGTCTGTCGTTGTAATCCTTTTATAATAAATTTACAAGAATTGGAAACAAAAATATGACGATTACCTTTACTATCTTTGAGTTTTGAATTTACTGCATTGATTCTATCTCTTACTGCTGGATGTCTGCTTTTAACTTTAATTGTAAAACCAGCATTTTGTAAAATAGATAAATCTGTTCTTCCACCAGCAGATGTCTTTCTTTGCTTACAAGCTGGGTCAGGAAATATAGTTATTGGTATTTTATATCCATATCTATTTCTTATTTCTTCGCACATTTCGTCAGTATTAGAGCCATAAATAACTATCTCATCTACAATATAAATCTTATCTTTTTCTATTTGACCAACACAAGCTGACATTGGCGATGTGTTAAAATCCATCCCAATAAAAAAAGGTTTATTATAATCAACAGGTTTATTAACTACTGAGTCTATTGGATGAAAATTATAATATATTGCTCCGGCATAATTCTCGAAAGTACCCTCAAACTCTTGTCTAAATGTTCTTTGATCTAAGTCTAGTCTTGCTTGATTAAGTTCTTTCTCAGATACCATACCACCTTGTAAAGTAGTATATTGGAAACTATCCCACTCAGGGTCTGTCTTACCTTTAACAAACATTTCGTATGACCAATTTCCATAACCTTTAGGTGTTCCACACATTAACACACTACCAAGTGTATCTGATATAGATGCTCTTAGTACCTCAAACCAAGTTCTTTTATCTATGTCAGCAAATTCGTCTAAAATTAAAAAGTTTAACCCTGTGCCACGAAGTGTATCAGGCATATCAGCAGATTTTAGTGATATTGTGCTATTTGTTTTTCTTATAGTTATTGTAAGTGTTGTTTCGTTTATATCTTCTATCCAATTAAACTGATTAAGAACTTCTTTTAACTGACTCCAGCAAATATCTTTAGCCATCTTTAGTGTTGGTGCTACATACCATATTCTTTGATTAGGCTTTGATGCGTATTTCATCATCTCAGTTATAGCAAGATATGTTTTACCAAATCTTCTACCTGATATTAAAACTCTAAATCTTTTATTGGATGATGATATACGATGTTGTGGTTTTGTTAGAGTNATCTTCATTACAGCCAAACTTTATATAGATATTAAATTTATTAACATCATCTTTGCCTATTTCAACAATCTTATCATAAGCTTTTGTATAACCATCAAGCATACAACTATAACCATCGGCATAATTCTCATTTACTACGAGAGGTGGCATACAGGTTGTTTTACCCTCGACAAAAGCACATATAATCATTGTTAAGACATATTTCATTTACTTCTTCTTTTTGTAATATTTTCGGTGTACTTGCACTCGCCAAGTCCAATGAAATATTGCCCTTGAAATTTTGCCTATCTTTTCTACCACCCAATCTATCATGTTTAAAACTCATAAATTATTTTAATATTAATTTTTTAATACTTTTCTCTCCCATATAAATTTCTATTTCTGCGTCTGATTTAATACATTTGTAAGATACAGATGTACCTTTGGAAGTTCTTTCTGCTATTCTTTTGCCTTTGAGACATTCAGACAAAGATGGTTGTATTCTATGTTCTTTTATTTCGTGATCTATAATCATTAATAAAGCAAATACTGATTCTATCATTAGTGACTCCCATTTCTTAATTTTTCTATTTGTTTATTTATAATATCTACTTGCTCTTTTAAATGATCTATATTGACTTTATTGTATCTACTAGCTTCTATCTCTTTTTCAATAGATTCTATTTGAGATGCTAAATGTTCTATAAGCATAAACATCTCTAAGTTCTTTGGCTCTTGTTCAGCTTTCTTTAATAGATCAGCTTGGAATAAAGTATCTGCTGTTTCTAATGCTCCAATCCTACCTGTAAGATTTGCCCAACCCATTACTGCTCCACTAACGACAAGAATTATCCCAATTAAATTAGCGAGTGGTAGCTGTAGCTTAGACTCTGAACTAACTTTAATTGTATCGTCTTTCTTGCTCATATCTTAAATCCTTTTCGCCAACTCTTTACTGCCCAAAAGACAGGTTGTAAGTTTAGTTGTTTTCCTGATCGTTTAGCTTTAGCCAAGATAGGTGCAAACCTTTTCATAAATGATCTCTGCCTACTCGGTATGTTCTTTTTGATTGATAACCTTTTTGAGCCAAATCTTACTATTTGTACTCTGCCTGTTTTTCTGTTTCTTACATATACTCCAAACTTCTTTGAAGCTGATGGTGTTCTAAAAGGTTTATTAAGTTTTCTTTTTCCATGAATAGACATAATTTGTAAATAACACTAATCATCTACAAATGCACCCAAAAAGATAACCACTACCATCATTCATTACATGAAGATTAATACTATCTACATATCCNGTAAGTTTGAGTCTAAGAATATCACAAATGTCAAAACAAGTAGCCTCACTAATAATCTCTATGCCTTTAAGAATTTCTTTTGTTACAGGAACTAACTGATACAAGCCATCATTTAGGATTATTAATTCCATTATCTTCTAAAATGTCTTTTTCTCCATTTGTTACAGACATAAGTATCTCTTACCCCTTTACAGCGATACAGCCCACAAAACATAAATTTTTGGCTAAACAAACCACAATTCCCACAGCTACCTCTACCTGTTGATGGTCTATAATCTTGTGGCAACCTAAAATCAATTATTTCTCCATTTGCATAGAAATTTGATCTTTTGTTCATCTTCCTTGACCTCTGTATTTTTTAAAACTTCTTCTTTTGTTTTTATTCATTGNTGANGTNNTGGGTCGTCTCCCAATAGAAGTACCTTTNTANGTTNTNTCATAGACAACTACTTGTCCATANACATTACCTTTTTTCTTTGCCATTTAAGTCTTTAACTTCTTCAGCTTTAGCTTCTATGATTAATGGTAAAGGCTCAGTAGTATTTGTAGTGTGAACTTTATCTACCATGTTCAAGTAATTTTTAGACAGCCATATCAAAAGCTTATCATTACCTTTCATAGCTTTCTCATACATTTTCTTTCTTAAACTAGCTTTACCTTTGTTTTTATTAACCTCTAATAAATCGGCAAATCTTCTCTGTAAAGTTCTTGCTGATATTCCAACAATGCTACCTATTTCTTCTTGTGTGCATCCTATTTGACTTAAATTTGCTAGTATTTTTTCATCTATGACTTTGTGTGGTCTGCCTTGATGTTTCTTCTTTTCTGCCTTATTTATGTCGTTTTTCATTAATGATTCTTATACCTCATTTCCCCAACAATCCCAACCCTCTACTTTTTGTCTAGCAAACAACTCTATTCTTGGTAAATCTCCACATAAGTGTATTATTCTATCTCTTATCTCATCAGGTTTTTTACTATGCTCTTGTCTTTTACTAATAATTAATTGTTTTACTGCTTTAGAGAGTCTTTTTGGTTTTCCTTTAGTTGCTAATAAACACATCTCAGGATTTGCTCTAGTCCAATATCCTAAACCTGTAAAATACCCATCTGATTTTTTATTTTCTTTAACCCATGTGAAAGCTGTTGTTTTATATGCAAAACCCCATCTTTTTATAGTTTCCAAAGCTTCAGGTAACATTGGGTCAATAGCCCACATGAATAAGACACAATCATCATCACATATTGTATCAACAGGTAAATTATAAATATCATTAATATTAAGGCAATCATAATGCTGTAAAGCAGATCGTTTATTACCTTTATCAGAGTATGTTTTAAAGTACCAAGCTGGGTCACAATAAATAATATTATATTTTTTTTTAGGAAATGGTATCAAATCTCTATCTTTTTTAATTCCTTAATACATCCTATTGGAAAAACATTTCTATCACTAAAAGTTTCATCATCATAACTAGCAAATGACCAAACACATTTTTTATTTTTTTTATAGATATAACCCATTGTGGTCATTAAAGCTGGTTTCATGTTATCAAATTCAGTTGCAGAAGCATGAGAACCATCGGCTAAAATATCGTACCAAACAATTTTGTAGAAATAATATTTTTTTTTACCTATTGAAATATGTCTAAATTTTGACTTTTTTTTTACCATCTAATGTTTTCTATGTATGTTTGAATCTACTATTGCTCTATAATATTCAAGCTGGTTTTTCAGCATTTTATTTTCTATAGACAGCTTTATCAATCTTTTTCTAGCATATCGGAATATTCTAAGTATTGCTTTCATTATAATCTGTTATCGGTTCGTTTTTCCACCTGTGCTTCTTGTACTTTTTACCATCTTTTTCTAGTATTGTGTACTGACCCCATTCGCCAACAGATTTGTAACCATTATTCACATCCTTGCTTGACCCTATACTAATATTATTATTTAGTTTATATAGTGTATTAGTATAAGGCGATAGCTGGTGTTCAGGTGGTTGCACATCCTCTAGGTATTGATATTTGTCATAATTTAAGCACTCAATTATACTTACTTTTCTGCTGGGGTGGTTTTGGCTGGGTAAAAGGTGGTGAATCCTCACATTAATCATCTTCCTATTCTTTAACCTTTTAATGAAAGTACGCATCTCAGAATACGTAATACCCCATATCTCGGCATTTTTTCTTAATGGAAATATTAATTCAGCTTTTTTAACAAATATCTTATTGTCTAAGAAGTTCAGGGTCTTATCCTTATGAGTTGCCTGACTAATCATATATATCCATATTGCACATTGTTTTAGATTTTTAAATACAGGAGATTTCCAAATCTTTCTCCAAACTAAAAAATATCCACTATTTCGTTCCATTCCTCTATCCTCTCTCTCAGTTTTTTTTCTAAATATTCTTCTGTACCATATCTTTCGATAAAAGCTTTTTTACCTAAATGAACTGAAATTTTACCTGTCCTATGGTGGGAAGCACATAAGCCAAGAATCCTCGTGTGTGGTGGTCTGAGACCGATTCCTGACCCATTTTTAAGAGACCTAATGTGATGTATCTCGCATGGAACAGAAATTTTACCATCTATCTCACAAGCTACACATCCATAGTCAGCTACTTGTTGCATCCACTTTTTCTCTGCTATTGTTGGTCTTTTTTTTGCCATATTATAGCTGTTTTACCATAAGGTGTTTGTTTTCTTTTACCACTATCTTCTATCAATCCAAGAAGCTGTAACTCTCGACATCTTGCACAAACACTTGATAATGGCATTTCCAACTCATTAGATATTTCATAATTTGTTGAAGCCTGAGTCTTAACATACTCATAAACTTGTTCTCTTTTTGTCAGTTTATCTTTTTTATTTACCCAAGCTGATTTACTTGTGTCGGTATAATTATAAGCCTGATAGTCTAATTCTAATTGTTTCATTTTCCCTCTACCAATTTATCTATTACGTCATTTAGATATTCATTTGCTTTTCTTTCTTTTTCTAATTGTTCTTTATAAATATCTACAAGTTCTTCATACAATTTTATTAATTCTTCATTTATATTCATAATAATATTGCTCCTATTATAAAACCAAGTATGAAGCCGACTATATATTCTCGATTATATAGCGACCACACACTTAGCTTTTCTTTTAGTTTATTAAAATGGTATTTCATCATCCAATAATTCATCAGCTTTTGCGACTTGTTGCATTGGCTGTGGAATTGCTTGTGCGATTGGTTTCATACCATCCACATTAGGTTGAGGTTTATATGGTTTAGTCATAATTAAACTTACAACAAGATTTGTTTCTCCCTTACTATATTTGTTAGGATTCTCATTGTGTTCAGTTTTGGCATACCATTTAGCCCTATATCCTTGAACATGAAATTTCTGCACTTCAGGGCTTAGATACCACTCATTGATTTGTGATAACTTGTACTTCTTCTTTGTTAAGCTACAAGTAAATAGACTTTCAGCATTTGCCTTAAATTCAAATTTAGGTGCTGNTTTACCTGTTGCNTACATNTTAATAGTCAAAGCACAAAAAGGTGTTTTTTGTTGTTGTTGATATGACATTAGTTGCTCCTCTGTTTATTATATTCCAAGTTTCTTTGCTTAAAATCTTCTTCTAAGCTATTNAGATATTTACAAGCTTTGAAGCCTTTAAGATACTTAGGCTTAATTTGAAATATCCTCATCTCAACATCCTTAACAGGCTCTTTTGGAATATTTATAACTGCTAAGAACTCTACTTTTAAATTGGTAGAATCTTCAACCAATTTTCTATAAGTATGAATTTGGATTGGCATATCAGGGTAAAAATCCTTAGATGTTTTAAAATCTAATATTCCGATCTTTCCTTTATACTTAACAAGGCAATCAAGAGTTCCACAAACATCTAACTCTTTTGAATAGTATGTTTTTTCTGTCTCAACTACTTTGATTTTTTTGCTATCCCAAAACTTCTTAAATTTTTCAAACATAGTTTTAAGTGGCTCTGAGTTTGGATTAATAACTTCCTTACCTAAAATATAATCTTCAGCTAAAGAGTGCATATTAGTTCCAATGTGCATAGCATTTTCTTTTATTTGTTTAACCCTGTATTTAAGATCATCTTCAAATTGCTGTATCTCATCCACAGGTTTCTTATTATGTTTCATTAGCTGTTTGATAGCTTCATAAACACAATTTTCACTCCACCACATCAAAGCACCTTTACCAAATCTTTCGCTTATGATTGTAGTGACTCCTTTTTTTTTGAGTCCATTAACTTTATACCTTGAACCCCTACCTTTTGGGTCGAACTCAATCTGATTTCCATGCTTATCTTTACTCTTGATTATCATAACCATTCCCTCTCTTTGTTAAAAATTTAAAGCCATTATCAGTAATAGGCTGAACAAAATAGTTTCTATCACATTTTAGAAACTCAGCTAATTTCAATTCATTCAAAATACTTACAGCATTTACACCTTTCTCGTATTTTTGGATTTGTTGAAATGTTACTGAAATTGCTCTAGCCACTTTTGTCTGAGTATAGCCACGCATTAGTCTCATCTTTCTTAATTGCAAACCATAAATTTTTTTCAAAACTTTTTCGTTTTGATCTGCTGATACACCAAACATATTAACATTGGGTGGTATCAAATGATTTATTTCTGCGATCTTGTCATCATTTTTTATTATCATAAAATGACCATTCCTTTCTCTCTGACTCTGCCAACATATTGAATTGACCTTTCCAACAAGTCCGACAGAGTAATGACTCGTTAAAAAGGGTGCTTCCAAAAAACCATGCTAATTTATCTTCTTTTTCAGAAAAGCATTTAGCACAGATGAAAGCTAATTTTTTTATTTTTATTGATGGTTTAGGCATTTAATAACTCCCTTGCATCTTCTACTTGTTTTTGTGATGGTTTTATAAGTTCATCAGAAATTTTTGGGTCATAAACCCATAAATCTTTATTATTTTTATTTGTTCTTATAACAAACTTAAAACCTTGCTTGATTAAATATCTTAAATTGTGTTCTTTTTTTATATTTTTAACTAAATTAGAAAGTTTATGATCTTCACAAAAAATTGTTATTACTTTTGCTTCTAAAGGATTTATGCCATTTATATCTTCTAATGTAATTAAAAACCCAGCTTTATTTGGTCTTATAAAAGAAAATCCACATAAAAAAGTACATTCATAATCTTTACAAGTTTTTGGTCTGTCTTTATAAACTTTACAACCAACACCAATTTCACAATTCTTACACCATTCAAAACTATCTTTTTGAAAAATTGTGTCTTTAAAATATGTTTTATTAATNTTAGGTAATTTACAACACATATTACAATCGCCACAATCAAGTTCTTTATTTAAACCTTTTTGATTGTAAATAAGACCATCAGTTAAGTACGACATGATTTCTTCCCTCTAAACATTTTCTATACATATCTGTATATTGAGTCTCTGCTCTTGGAGACAAAATCCAAAAATTTATATTACCAAAAAATGTCGTATTGTTTTTTGCAAGTTTCTCACACAAAATTTTATCATTTGAAATCTCACTTGCATTTGATGTTTCAAATTTAGACTTACCTTTTGTGTCGATTACAGGCTCAAATTTCGCACAGCCATTTAAAAAAGTCACAGCGATTGCGATTAAAAGTATCTTTTTCATAACCCTATTTATCCTCTCTTTTTAAACTATGGCTGGATGGTACTTGATGTTGTGTATCTTCCAAGCCAAGTTTTGTTTGTTTGACCTCAACTTCTTTAGCTTTTTCAACAAGTCTTGTTCTCTCACTATTGTCTTGTCGTACTTCGCCTGAAGCTTCGGTAATGCTTTTTCCATTATAAGCTTCTCCTATAAAGTTATTAACCTCTGTCACAGGTGTATTGGGATGNAAAACCACCCCAAAATCTTTATACACCTTTTCTAGCAAATTAAATGACTTATTTCTAGTCTTAATTGATAAGATTAATTTAGACATATTTTCTCCTCTTTTAGATATTTATTTAGATCATTCGCAGTTCTAAAATTCATGCCATTAAAAATCCACTCTCCATTTTTTCTAATGACATAAATCCAACTATTGAATTGATAATCTTTTACTCTGTAAGACCCTTTTGTATATTCAAAGACTTGCAGACTAGAATATCTTTTATTCATTAGTTTTATCCTTTTTAACTCTAAGAACATCAACTCGTACTCCAAGATTTGGTATTTTTACAATCTTTACAGAAAGCATTTCATCATCTTTTAATTTTGGTGTCTCTGTTTCGATACCATAATCAATAGCTTGTTGAATTACTTTTTCTGCACCGATCTTAGCATTATGTTTCTGCATTTCTTTAATTGCTTGATTTAGCAATTTAGATTTAACATTTTCTTTTGACATTAGTTATCTCCTTTTAGGTTGTTGTCTTTAACTACTACACGACCTGTATCTCTGTCTTTAGGATAGTAGCCATCTTGATTAATATCGTTTTGCAATCTAGTTAATCTCTCAAACAATACTTCATCAAAATTTTGCCAAGTAAAATAGTTGGTAGGTAATAATTCCCTGTCCTCATTAAGTTCAATAGGATTTGCACCTAAACCTGAAACTATAACTCCATATTTTCTTTTTGGATTACTTAAATCTGTAACTTGATATTTAATTGTCACAAAATATTCTTTTGAATAATATTTGTTTGGTCTTTTATCTCCAATGCTTGTGACCTTTATTAAATAGTTACCTGATTTAAGTTCAGATAATTTTTCATTTATATTATACATTTACTCTCTCCTTTATTGTTCCGATATTGTTGCATTATTAAAATCAAATTCTTCATAAAAAAATGTTCCATTTTCATTTGCAAAATCTATTGAACAAGATGGATTAACCATTTCTTTCATCTTTGCTTTTGCTTCTTGTTCATTGTTTGCTTCAACATCTTTAATAAATAAAGATTTGATTTCTACTCTATATGTCTTTGTCATACTCTCTCCTTTTAGGTTATTTGTTTTTTTTATATTTAACATATACAGAGATATAAGCATTATTCAGGTTGTTTTTCAACCTTTAAATTAATGGCTTAAAACCTAACTTATTTAACATTAGATACAATTTATAATAGAATATTTTAACATTTTGAGATCAAAAGCAAATCAGATACAAATGATTCGTTATGATATTTAAAAATTTTATGATAGAGAGAAATTAATGCGAAAGCATTTTAAGTATAATATTTTCATAACATATACTTTTAGGTTATGTGTTGGGTGGTTTCCTCTCTCTACTGCCCAACACTTTAAACAGGAGTCTTTATGACAAAAGATGATAGAGGAGATTTAGACCTTTCCAAACAAATAGAAATTAAAGATAAAGAAATAAAAACTCTNAATGATGTTGTAGTTAATTTAAAAAATATNATTGATAGTAAAGAAGCTGAAATGACAGCTATTACAAATGCTAANGATAGCCATAAANAATTNAATGGTAATTTAAGAAAAGAATTAGATNAAGTAAAAACAGANAATAAAAAATTAGCAAAAGAAATTANTGATCTTAAAAAAGAAGCTAAAGAAATGTTGCAATATCCATGATTATATTTGGCTATCCTGTGCATCGAAAATATACAA
>FUFK010038720.1_pt1 | contig 24088 bp, 26 predicted proteins | sample 1021851 | NCBI WGS metagenome assembly FUFK01 (sample SAMEA51879418, study PRJEB19060) | metagenome | reverse complement strand
TTTTTCTTTACGCTACAATAAAACTAAAATTACTTATTAATCGTGGCAGCTACTATAACAGCAACATTATCAAGTGCTACTGCAAATAGCTATGTCACATTGGCAGAAGCTAATACATATTTTGAAACTGTACCAGATTCAAGCACTTGGACAAATAAAACAGATGATCAAAAGAATAGAGCATTGATTGCAGCTACAAGATGGATTGACACTTTGGTTTATTACGGAGACAGATGTGACAATGGACAAGCACTCAAGTTTCCTAGAAATAATTACAAAGTTGATGATGTTGAATTAGCTTGTACCACAATTCCAAACAATATTAAATATGCACAATATGAATTAGCTAGAGCTTTAGCAAATGATACTGGTGCTATAACTGGTACTACTGGTAAAGATGGTAATTTCTCTGAAGTNAANTTNGGAGATNTANAAGTTAANTACAANACTGNNAGTCANGGAACNGGNNCTAGTAAATAATATTNTNGATGTNTANCCNTGGNTNCAAAGTTANCTTGGAGCNTATATGCTAGGTGGAGCAGGTNCTTNTCAAATGANGGTAGTTAGAGGATAATGGCAGGTCAATTAGATAGTTTATTTAAAAGTGTTGCCAAGAGTGTTGTTTCACAACTTGGTGATTCTTTTGACCATACTATTTCTTATACAAAAAAAGGTGTTTCTAGTTATAACGTAGATACTGGAGAACAGGTTACTGTAGATACAATATACTCAGATTTAAAAGTGCCAATATCTTTTGTTAGATCAGAAGAAGAAGCAGGACAAGAAATGAGAGAAGCAAAGATTTATCTTACACCTGACCTTATTGGAGATAATCAACCAGACCTTGAAGATGAAGTTACATTAAGTTTTGCTGGTTCTAATAGGTTAGCTCAGATAGTTGATATAGATACTAAGAAAGGTGGACAGACTTATTTGTTTATTATTGTAGTGAGGTTTTAATGGTTGCTAGAACACTACGTGACTTACCAAAAGATTTAGATAAACAAATATCAAGAGATTTTAATGCTCTAATAAAAAAAGTACATACACAACTTTCTACTAAAAAAAGAAGTCCTGTTTATACAGGTTTTTTTGCATCAAGCTGGGTAGCTCAAGGTAGTCCTGTTAAAGCAAGTGATAAAATTGAAAATTTTAATCCGTGGTCAGGTATTAAACAACAAGCAATGACAGCATTTCTTGCTGGTACAGGTGGTAATAAACCTAGAAATCCTGTTATTCAACCAAGATTTCCAGTAAAAAGAGCATTTAATTATAAAAGGCCAGTTTTTATTGGTAACAAGGCTGAATATGCTGTGTATGCTTTAGAAGGAGGTAAAGTTCAATCTTTTATACAAGGTTCTTTAGGTAAAATGATTAAAGATACTATGACAGATAAAGGTAGATTATTTGTTGGTGGCAGCACTACTGGAGGTTTTGGTTCCTCACAAATAGGTGTTAAATATACGGAGTTTTCTAAATGACCTTAGTTAATACAAGAGCAGCTTTTGAAAAGGCAGTTACAGATGCAGTAAATGATGCAGATCCTACTGTTTTGATGGTTTATGATAATGTTCATTTTACAAATCCTGGAAAAACAAAAAAATATATTTTAATGACTATTGATTTTTCACAATCAACATTACAAAATCAAGGAGCAGCTTCAGATTATTATTCTGGTGTTATTCAATGTAATGTATATGTTCCTAAATCAAAAGGAACGTCAATATTGTCTAGTGTTTGTGAATCTGTAATTGATGGTTTAACCTCTGTTAATACTTCTACCTATGTTGATACATTTAGTTGCACTCCTAGAGTAAGAGATGTCAATGGTCCTACTCCGCTAGAGGTTGAAGATAGGAGTCACTTTGTCGGTATAATATCTTGCCAATTTACGGCTAATGCCTAGTATAATATAAGAACTTTAAATAATTGTATGGAAGCTATTGAACTTCTCAAAAATAAATTTGGTGTTAGCCAAAAATATGTTTATGAATTAAAAGAGGGTGAACAAACAGTTTTAAAAATTTATTGGAATCCATTAACTATTGCTGAAAGAGAATCAATTATTGCAAAGTCTGGAGATTCAGCAACTAGTGATGATTTTGCTTTAAATTTAATGATTACAAAGGCATTAGATGAAGATGGTAAAAGGTTATTTCAAGATGGTCATAAAGCTTCATTAAGAAGAGAAGTAAATGCTGCAACTTTACAAGATATTCAACTTGCAATGTTAAATTCTGGTGCTGAATACAAATTGGAGGAAGCGAAAGCAGATTTAAAAAGCTAAAAATGATTGGTTTTTTATTTTCTTTTTGGCAACAGAGTTAGGAATGACAGTACATGAACTTACAAACAAATTAACTCAAGAAGAATTTATAAATTGGATTGCTTTTTATGAGGTTAAAAAAGAATTAGAAGATAAAGCAATACAAAATGCAAAAGATAAATCACGAGCAAGAAAACATTAAAAGCGGTACACTAAAATAAAGTTTTGTATTTATCTTGGCTAATTACGGTGTAAATATAAATTTTAGGATAAACGATGGTCCGCTAGATAGGGCTTTAAAAAAAGCAAGGTTATTTAATAAAGAAACTGATAATTTTAGTAAAAAGAATATACAAATTACAAAAGCTAGCTTAAAAATTCTGAAACAAGAGTTAGCTATTAAAAATAAAATTTTAAAAACAGATCAAAGTATTTTAAAAACAAGAAATGAACAAGTTAAAACAAATAAAATAAATGTTGCTACACAAACTCAAGCAAACAGATCTAATCAATTTGATGGTAGAAGTAATAAGGCAGCATTATCTAGTGGTTTAATTTCTGGTGCATTTCCCTTGTTATTTGGACAAGGGCCATTAGGAGGTGCATTTGGTTTTGCTGGTGGTTTCGCAGGAACTAAAATTGGTGGACAGATGGGTGGTTTTGCAGGAGGTCTTGTTGCTACTGCTGCTCTTCAACAAATTACTACTGCTGTCGAAGGCATAAAACAATTAGGTAGAGCTTTAGACCCTGAGACATTAAATATAAATCAGGTTTCTAAATCTCTTGGATTGTTAGGAACTGATACAGAAAAATATTTACAATTAGTAGAAAAGACTGAAGGTAAACAAGCAGCTTATAATCTTGCAGTTCAAGAAACAGCAAAATTAATAGGAGAAGATGGCGTTAAAGCTTTACAAGATTTTGCAGATAGTAGTCAAAATCTTACAAATGAAATGAGTAAATTCTTTACTAGATTAGGTGCTGGAATTGCTGGATTATTTGACAAGGTTGGAAAAGGAAAAAATGATAGAACTATAGGATTTGAAAGATCAAATTTATTAGCAGAAGCAAAATTAGTAACTGATAATGAACAAATAGTAGAATTAGTTGAAAAAGTAAAAACAGCTAGAGGAAAAAATAGAGATTTACTTAATGATCAAATTATTTTATTAATGCAAGCAAGAAAAGAACAGGAAAGTATTGCTTTAAAAACAAAAATAACAAAATTAGAAAATGAAGATTTGAAAAAATCTTTAGAAAAAACAAAAGCATTATATGACAGTATTGCCAATTCTATTGAAACAGGAATTGTTGACGCTCTTGAAGGTGCAATACAAGGAACTAGAACTCTTGGAGATGTTGCTCGTAGTGTATTTACACAGATTCAAAGATCACTTTTATCTTATGGAGTAGACGCTTTTCTTAGTGGTTTACCTGGAGGTATAGGTAAATTTTTCTCAAAAAGAGCAGAAGGTGGACCTGTTAGTAGAGGTAAGAGTTATATAGTTGGAGAACGTGGTCCTGAAATGTTTACACCTGGTTCTTCTGGAATGATTACACCAAATCATAAACTAGGTGGCAGTTCTACAAATGTTGTAGTAAATGTAGATGCGTCTGGTTCTAATGTTGAAGGTAATGAACAAAATGCTAGAGAGTTTGGTGATCAACTTGCAGCAGCAGTTCAAGCTGTAATAATCAATGAAAAAAGAGTTGGAGGTTTATTAAGCTAATGGCACCTTTTCCTATTGCTAATCCTAAATATAATTACACGATTACAAGACAACCAGCAGTTACTGTTATAAGTTTTGGAGATGGTTTTGAACAAAGGTTGACACAAGGTTTGAATCAAAATCCTATAACTTTAAATCTTAAGTTTGATTTATCTCAAACAGACTCTACAACTGCTGTTAATTTTCTTAACGATAGGATTACAGATGGTGCGTCATTTACTTTCCTCGTTCCAAATGAAAACGTAACAAAGAATTTTGTTTGTCAGAGTTATCCTACTACTGTTCCTTTTTTAGACAGAGTTACATTAACTTGTACCTTTAGAGAAGTATTTGAACCCTAATGGCAATTCCTTTTGCTGAATTAAATAAAATAAATCCAAGTTCTATAATTGAGCTATTTGAATTAGAACTTACTGTTGGTTTACACGTACCTAATCCTAATGTTAATAATTTAGATACTGTATTTAGATTTCATGCTGGTGCAAATTTAAATAACTTTGGACTAATTAGATTTAACGGTAATGATTATCAAAGAGTACCTGTAAAGGTAGAAGGTTTTGAAGATACAAGTAAAGGCACAATTCCAAGGCCTACTCTTACCTTTAGTAATTTAGGTGGTATAACAAAAGATACAACAGTTATGACCATGAGTGATTTTTTAAAAGTTGTTAATTTTGTTACTCCTGGAAATGATTTGCTAAATGCAAAAGTAACCAGACTTTTACCGTTAGCATCATCCTTAGATAACCATAATTTTGTTAATGACAGTAACCCTTTTAGTGATCCTGTTGGTCAGCCTAGTGCAGATAAATTACAGGATAGAATTTACTACATTGATAGAAAAGCCGTAGAAAATAGGCAGATAGTACAGTTTGAATTAGTTAGTGTTTTGGATCTGCAAAATAAAAAAATACCTGCAAGAATAGTTACAAGAGATTTATTCCCTGCTGCTGGTACGTTTATCTAATGACTTGTAATACATGGGTTACAGACGCATATAAACACGCTACAGAGTGTTACCCAGAAGAATGTTGTGGTCTTGTTTTAGATATAGATGGTAAGCATACATACTGGAAATGCAAAAATATATCAAAAACTTATAAAGAAGAATCTTTTGTAATAGATCCTATAGATTGGGCAGATGGTGAAGATCAAGGTGAAGTTTTAGGTATTGTCCATAGCCATCCTGATGGATTGTTTGAATTTAGTCATACTGATAAAATTAGTTGTAAGTATAATGATTTGCCTTTTTATCTTGTAGATCCAAAGACAGAATCTATTATTAAATTAGATCCAGCAGAGGTAGATGATTAAATTAACTATTTATGGTCGATTAAGAAAGTTTATAGGGCAATCTACATTTGAGATAGATGTAGCAAGTCCTAGACAAGCTTTTAGTTTCTTAGTCAATAATTTTGATGGAGTAGCAGACCATATAAAAACACAAGAATATTGTGTAATGGCAGGTAAGGTAAGAATTACAGAGGAATTATTGGATTTACAAACAGAAAGCGATATAAAAATAATACCCGTTGTACATGGAGAATTATTCTTTTTCCTAGCAGCAGGTGCAGCATTTGCAGGGGCAGCAGTAGCAGGGGCAGCAGTAGCAGGAGCCACTTTCTTAGGTATCAAAGCTGCTGTTTGGGCTACAACATTAACAGCTTTAGGAACAAGTTTTTTAATTCAAGGAGTTTCGGAGTTATTATTTCCATTACCTACACCACCTACATTTGGTGGTGACGAACAAGATCCTAGCTTTACATTTGATGGAACGACTAATATTGCAAAACAAGGTGTACCAATAAATATTGTATATGGAGAAACTTTGATTGGAACAAATACTATTAGTGCAAATATAGATACTTTACAGGTGGTGAATAACTAATGAGTTCAATTAATAATATTATTACTTCTAATAATGGTGAGCTAGTTTATCAACAAAACGCAAAACTGCCTTCTGGTAGTTTAAAATCAATAGATTTTATTACCCTTGTTGATATATTAAGTGAAGGAGAAATAGAACTTAGTGCTACAGCACATAAAAATAGTATTACAGATAAGACATCTACAGCATATAAAAATGCTTTTTTAAAAGATTTATTTTTAAATAATCAACCAGTTTTAGCTAGTGATGCTAATGTAAACAACCCAGCAACATCTGATTTTAATTATGACAGTGTTGATTTTCGGTTTCAACAAGGCACTGCTAATAACGAAATATTACCAGCAGCAGAAATACAGCCTACTGAAAGAACAGGTGGTGATATAGGACAGCTTGTTAGTTTTCCTGCAGGTGGTTCAGTCACAACACGATCTGTTCAAATAACAAATGTCAATGTAGATAAAGTTAGAGTAAGAGTAAAATTTGACAATTTTTTTAAAATAGACACTGAATCAGGGGATAGAAAATCAACAAGCGTTAATGTTGCAATAAAAGTAAATCCTAGTAATGGATCTGAGCAGACTGTTATTACTGATACTGTGCGAGGTAAAAGTACATCATCTTATAGCCGTGATTATGGTATAAGGCTATCTGATGTTACTGGTTATAATACAAGTTCTTTTTTTCCAATAACAGTAACTTTAACTAGAACTAATGATGAAGGTGATGCTAATACTTTTAATCCTATGCGTTTAAGTGGTCTTACAGAAATTATTGAAGAGTCTAATAATTATCCAAATGTTGCATATACTTCACTACGTTTTAGTGCAGAGGAATTTCCTACACTGCCTTCAAGGGTTTTTCGTGTAAGAGGTAAAAAGATAAAAATACCGATCAATGCAACAGTAGAACGTGCAACAGGAAGGATTACATATGTTGGTACTTTTAACGGTAGTTTTAAACCAGATAAAGAATGGACAAGCGATCCAGCATGGATACTTTATGATCTTTTAACAGATAGTAGATATGGTTGTAATTTACCAGAATCATCATTAGATAAATTTGTTTTTCGTAAGGCAAGTGAATATTGTGGCGAATTGGTAGATGATGGGCAAGGTGGTCAGGAACCTAGGTTTTCTTTAAACGTAAATATAAGAACACAACAAGAGGCATTAAAAGTAATTAATGATATTTGTTCTGTAATGAGAGCAATGCCGTTTTATTCAGAAGGCACAATAAAAATATCACAAGATGCACCAAAAGATTTTGCTAATCCAAGCACAGTTTCTTTTGATTATGTTTTTAATAATGCAAATGTTGTAGATGGTAATTTTGTTTATAGTGGCAGTTCTTTAAAAACAAGATTTACGATTATAAATATTAGTTATTTTGATTTAGAAACTCAACAATTAGATTATGTAACTGTAAAAGATACAGCAGCAATAACAAAGTATGGCGAACATATAAATACAATTAGAACTTTTGGAACGACATCAAGAGGTCAGGCACAAAGAGTTGGTAAATGGTTTCTGAATACACAACAAACTGCTACTGAAACTTGTGTTTTTGAAACTAATATTGCTGCTGGTTCTGTTGTGCAAATAGGTAGTATTATTGGTATTGCAGATAGAGTTAAGGCAGCAACAAGAAGAGGAGGTGTAGTAAAAGCAGTTAGCTCAAGTCAAGGTAACTCAAATATAGATCAAATAACTATTGATAATGTTAATGACACAAATCAACCAGATATTAGTGATTCACCTACTATTAGTTGTTTATTAAGTAATGGAACAGTAGAAACAAGGACAATAACTGGGTATTCTCCAGATCAAACTGTTGTTAATGTTTCTAGTGCTTTCTCATCTGCTCCTGTTATTAATAGTCCATATATTTTTGAATCAGCTAGTTTAGCCGTTACTAATTGGCGAGTAATAAATATAAAAGAAACAGCTAAAAAAACATATGCTATTACTGCTTTAAGTCATAATCAAGGTAAATATGCAGCAGTAGAAGATGGTGAACAATTACCAGTAAGAAATGTAAATTTACTGACTGCAATATTATCACCGCCATCAGGTTTAACTCTCGAAGAAAAAATTGTTGTTATCAACAACAGAGCAGTACCAAAAGTATTTATTGATTGGCAAGCAGTAGAGGGTGCTTCTGGTTATACATTGCAATATCGAAGAGATGGAGATAACTTTAAACTTGTTAATACACAAGAAACAACATTTGAAATTATACAGACAGAATTTGAAGCTGGATCGTATGACATACGGCTTTTTACGGTAAACGCTTTAGGTCAAAGATCAAACACACCAACAGAAGCTAATATTGCTGTAAATGCTCTATCTGCATTACCAGAACAGCCAACAAATTTAGAAATAGAACCTATAAATAATTACCAGGTAAGACTTAGTTGGGATTTGGCTTTAGCAAAAGATGTGATATTTGGTGGCAGATGTTTGATAAGACATTCCACTACATCATTGGCAAATACTACTTTTAGTAATTCTATTGATCTTGATACAAGTAATGGTAATACAACAGAAGTTGTTGTACCTGCTTTAGCTGGTACTTATAGCATTAAGTTTGAAGATTTAGCAGGTAATTTATCAGCAAATGAAGCAAAGGTAGAATTTGCATTACCAGAAACAGAAGATGAACTTGTCATCAAACAACAAAGAGAACAAACAGCATTTAGTGGCACAAAAACAAATTTAAGCGTTGTTTCTGGTGCTTTGCAGCTTACAAATCCAGCCAATAATTTAACTGGTACTTATGATTTTACAAACACTCTTGATTTAGGTGCTGCTTATCAGAATTTAAGGTTAAAAAGACATATAAAAAGTGAAGGATTTAATATATCAGATCAATTTGATTCAATTCCTAATTTGGATGCAAGGGTAAATTTTGATGGTGCTGCTGTTGATAGATTAAAAGGCAGATTAACAGTACGAACATCAAATGATAATTCTACATATACAAGCTTTGTTAATTTAAGAAATGGATCTTTTGTTGGTAGATATTTTAAATTTAGAGGTAATCTTATTTCTGTTGATACAAATGAAAATATAAAGTTTTTAGAATTAGGGTTTGATGCTTCTTTACCATCAAGGGTAGAAAATAAATACATCTCATCAGGTAATGTTATAAGCACACCAATTCAATCTGGTACTTCAGCTAGTGGTATTGATATAGTTTTTGCTAATAGATTTTTTACAGGAACAAGTGCTATCGGAGGATCAACTACTGCTTTTACACCTGTAATCGGTATTTCACCTTATAATCTTGATTCTGGTGATTATTTTGTTTTAAGTAACGTATCTGGTACAGGATTTACAATAATATTTAAAAATTCATCAGATTCACCTATTGATGTGAAATTTTCCTTTCAAGCGTTAGGATATGGTAAAGGAGCTTAACTAAATGGCAAGAGTTGATACAACTGGAGGAACAGGATTTACCGTAGATAATGGTACTGGCTTGCAGGTAAGAACAAAACTGCAACAGGTTATTGATGCGTTAAGAAGTTTACAATCTGGTAGTGGTGATCCAACAGTTGGTGTTGCTGCATATCAGTTGCACGTTGATGAAGTAAGTAATACATCACAGATATTAAAGATAAGAAATAAAGCAAATGATGATTTCGTAGACATAGGAGATGTTGCACAAACAAACCTTGGATTACTTCTGAAAGCTGGTGGTGTGATGACAGGTGTATTAACTTCATCCGCTGGTTCTACATCTGCACCATCTTTTAATTTTGGTGATAGCGGCACAGGACTTTATAAAAAAGGAACGAACCAAATAGGTTTGGTTGCAAACCAGGCTGAAATTGCCTTTGTAGATCAAAATGGTCTGACAGTTAATAATCAAAAAGAAATTAGATTTTCAGAACCAACATCTGCTGCAACAGGTGGTTCTGTTCAATATGTTGGCATCAAAGCCCCTAGTGCTCTTGCAGCTAATTTAACTCTTACCTTGCCAACCACAAATCCTGCTGTTGCTGGTTATGCTCTTATTTCTACAGACACCTCTGGAACGCTAAGTTGGGGTGTTGCAGGCGGAGCGGTCGGGGGGTCGACAGATCAGGTTTTTTGGGAAAATGACCAAACTGTTACAACAAGTTATGCAATAACAAATAATAAAAATGCTGGAAGTTTTGGTCCAATTACGATAGCATCAGGTGTAGTGGTTACAGTTGGTTCTGGTGAAACTTGGAGTGTTGTTTAAATGAGTACTCTTAATGTTGCTAATATACAAAGTTTAACGACAAGCACATTACCTGTTGTTAAAAATAGTGCTGGTACAGAAGTCGGCAGATATGTAAGAGCTTTTGTACGTTTTGACGGTCGTAATACGCCAAGTATAAATTCCAGTTTTAATGTAAGTTCAATAACAGATCATGCACAGGGAGATTTTAGTATTGTTTTTGATAATGCTTTTTCTGATGCTGATTATACTTTTACTGTCGGTCATGATGGAACAGTAAATACAGGTCATAGTCCACATATGCACACCTATTGGACTGCTAGAAGTGCACCTACTACAACTGCTATAAGAATGAGGTGTTATCATCCAATGGACAGTGCAAAAAAAAGTGATGGTACAAGACTCTGTGTAGCTATTTTTTAAAACTATGCCAATTTCAATCGACGGTGATGGAACAATACAAGGTTATACACCAAACAGACCTGCTTTTGCTGCAAAAATGGTTAACGCTGCATATGTATTACCACAAGCAACATTAACAAAAGTACCTTATGAGACAGAAACTTTTGACACTAATAATGCGTACAGTACAAGTAATTACCGATTTACAGTTCCTTCGGGTCATGCAGGTAAATATTTTATTGGTGCAAATTGTGGAGTAGATGATTTAAACTCTGGACACTATTTATTATTTGAAATACAAGTTAATGGAACAGGTCAAATAAAGACAAATCAATTTAATAGTAATAATGACGAAATAACCAGTGCGAATTTATGTAATATTTTTGATTTGTCTGTTGGCGATTATGTTGAAGCTCATGTAAGAAATTCTAATAATACTGGAAATGAAGCTTTCAGACCAGCTTATTGTTCTTTTTTTGGTTTCAAACTTAACATCTAATTATGTCTACACTTAAAGTCAACAACTTACAAGATATAAACGGTGCTAATAATTCAACACCTGTTGAAATTGCAAACGGCAGAGCAAAAGCTTGGGTGCATTTTAATGGAACTGGTGGTACTTCACCGTTTACGTTAGCTAATGGTGGTATTAAAAATAGTTACAACGTAACTTCTGTAACTGATAATGGTGCTGGAAATTATACAGCAAATATGTCTATTACAATGAGTAATAATCTGTTTTGCGTTGTTGGTGGTGGTTCACAAGGAGTTCTAAATGATAATGTTATGGGTTTTTATCCTAATACAACTACTTCTTTTAAATTAATTTCAAACAATCAAACTGGAAACTTATATGCTGGTGAAGATGCAGCCTTTATGGGTGCTGCCGTTTTTGGAGATTTAGCGTAAAATAAAATAAATTATTCTTATTATGGCTAATTCAGATAAACGCATTATTTATACTCAAGATGATGGAACGGTTGCGATAGTTATTCCAGCAGATAATTGTGAGCTTACTGTAGAACAAATACAAGCAAAAGATGTACCTAGTGGAAAAACGTCCTATATTGTAGATAAATCTGTTGTTCCTACCGACAGGAGCTTCAGAGATGCTTGGACTTATACGGAGTAAACTATGGGATTTGGTATAGACATGGCAAAAGCCAGAGAAATTCACAAGAATAACATTCGTGCTGCTAGAACAGAAAAATTTAAAGAGCTTGATGTTGAATTTCAAAAGGCACTAGAAACAGGTGCTTCAACTACAGACATTGTTGCTAAAAAACAAGCATTAAGAGATGCTCCTGCTGATTCTGGTATAACTTCTGCTAGTGACACTGATGCTCTTAAAGCACAATGGAAAACAGACATTCTTGGTACTTCACCTTATAGCTAATGGCAATCCAACCTGGTACTTATAATTTTACGTTACAGCGTAGATCAGATCATAGTATTCCTTTGTTATTTAAAGATGGAAATAATGCTGCAATAAATTTAACAGGATATACAGTAGAAGCACAGGTTTGGGAAGAAACACGTACCACAAAATATGCAGATTTTGCTGTTACTTACACAGATCGTGCTGCTGGTTCTGTTTCTATAGCGTTGACAGACACACAAACAGCTACATTTACACCTGATGTTTTAAAATACGATGTGTTATTAACTGATCCTTCGGGGTCGAAAGAATACTATTTAGAGGGTACTATATTTGTAAGTGAAGGATACACCGCATGACTTCAGTTAATGTTACAACTACAAAAAATACAGTTACAGTAAACGGAGAAACCCGTGTTGTCACTGTAAAAACAGCAGGGCCACAGGGAACTTTTACTGATGGAAATTTAGGTGATGTAACAGTATCAAGTAATGGTACAAATATTGTTGTTAATGCTGGAGCGATTGATAATGCAAATATAGCTAGTAATGCTGCGATTGATCTAACAAAACTTGCTACAGGTGCATTACCTACAGCAATTACTGTTACCAGTGCAAACATATCTGACCTTAGTATTGTTAATGCCGATATAAACGCTAGTGCTGCGATAGCAGGTACAAAAATTAGTCCTAACTTTGGGTCGCAAGACATAGTTACTACTGGGCCAATTTTTGGTAAAGATCTTATTCTTTCTGATACATCGCCAGCAATTACTTTTACTGATAGTGACAATAATCCTGATTTTAGAATTTTAGTTGATTCTGGTAATTGGCAAATCTATGACGTTACAAACACTACTAACAGACTTGTTGTCAACGCTGATGGTCATGTAGATGTTTTAGGAAATCTAGACGTAGGTGCTGGTCTTGATGTTACAGGAGCTATAACGTCAACTGGAAATTTAACAATATCAAATTCTGCACCAAAATTAAATTTTACTGATACTGGTCATAATCCTGATTATTCTCTTAATAATTTTAACGGTCAATTTTCAATTAAAGATGAAACCAGTGGTGACATAAGGTTTGCAATTCATACTGATGGTCACATTGACATAACTTCTCACACAGATTTTGGTGCTGGTATTGATGTTACAGGTGATCTGACAGTAAGCGGAAACATGACCGTTTCTGGAACGACCACAACGATTGATACGACTACGCTTACAGTTGAAGATAAAAATATTGAACTAGGTAAGGTATCAACCCCAACTGATACTACTGCTGATGGGGGTGGTCTTACATTAAAGGGTGCGACAGATAAAACGTTCCAGTGGTTAAATGCAACTGATAGCTGGACAAGTAGTGAGCATATCGCATTACCTGATGATAAAAAAATACAGTTAGGTGCTAGTCAAGATTTAGAAATATTTCATGATGGGACTGCTTCTCGTATAAAAGACGTTGGTACTGGGAACTTAGTACTTCAAAGTGGAACTGTTATTTTGATGAACCCTGCTGGTTCTGAGCAAATGGCAAGATTTCATGAAGATGGTTCTTGTGAATTAAGATTTGACCACGTTGCAAAACTAGAAACAACTTCAACTGGCGTTACTGTTACTGGTGCAGGCAGTATTGATAATACTTCAAGTACTACTGGTGAAGGTCTTGAAATAAAAAATAGTTCAACATCAGCATTTTCAACATCAGAAAATTTAGAAGGTACTACAAATGGAAAACTTACACCTTTAGTATTAAGAAATCTTGCTAATGCTCCAAACGCAGAGACATACTTAGGGTTTGATGCAGGTGCATCATCAAAAGCACAATGGAATTTAGGTATAAGAAAAACCTCTGCTTTATCAGGTGATTTCATATTTAATACTAGAACTGGATCGGCAACATCTGCACAGAGATTAAAAATTACACACGCTGGAAACTTACAAATACCAGCAGACAACGCAAAATTACAAATTGGTGCTTCGCAAGATTTAGAGCTATATCACGACTCAAGTGACTCATACATCAAAGATAATGGCACAGGAGATTTAAAGATATTAACTACTGGCCTTCATGTTCGTAATGCTGGTGATACAAAAAATATGGCTATATTTACTGCAAATGCAGCCGTAGAATTATATTATAATCACGTTAAAAAGTTAGAGACAACTTCAACTGGTGTTTCTATTACAGGAGATATAACTTCAACTGGAAATTTAACAATATNAAATACAACACCACAAATATTTTTAACCGACACTAATGCTAATAGTGATTATAAATTGCTTGTTGAAAATGGTACTTTTCACATTGCAGATGTTACTAATGGTGAAAATAGATTTAGACTTGAAAGTGATGGAGATTTTGATTTAAAAGGTAATGTACGCATACCATTAGATGATAAAAAACTAACCCTTGGTTTATCGGCAGATTTAGAACTATATCACTCATCAAGTAATTCTTTAATAGCTAATAATACAGGTACATTATTAATAAGATCAGATGCTTTAGACCTTAGACCAAATACAAATAACGGTGAGGTTTATTTACGTTGTACTCAAAACGGTAGTGTAGAGCTAAGATTTGATACTGTTAAAAAATTTGAGACACAAACTAATGGAGCAAGAATATATGACAGTCTTGGTATAGGTGTTAATTCAACTTCTGGGGCATTACTTTATTTAAAAACACCAGATGGATCAAGTGGTAACAATACAACAAAAAAAGGAATTATTATAAGAGATGGTGCGTTTTCTGATGGTCAATTAATTGATTGTCAAGACAGTTTAGGAAATAGATTTTTTAGTGTTAGTGGTGATTTAAATGTAAATCTTACTGACAACCATAAGTTACAGCTTGGAAATTCTCAAGATTTACAAATTTATCATGATGGTACAAATTCAGTTATAAGAGATGATGGTTCTGGAAGTTTTAGCATACAAAGTAATGGAACAGAAATAGCACTTTATAATCACTCTAATAGTGAATATATGGGTAGATTTATAAATAATGGAGCCGTAGAACTTTATCATAATGGCAGTAAAAAGTTTGAGACTACTTCAAATGGCAATAAATCTACAGGTACATTTGAATTTCTACATTCTACAGGTGCCGCAAGAGCTAAAATAACGGCAGATGGTAATTATAAAAATGAAGATAACGTAAAATTTATATCTGGTACAGGTAATGACCTTCAAATTTATCATGATGCGACAAATTCAATTATTGATAACAACACAGGTACACTCTTTGTTCAAGCAGATGCAATAACGTTTACAGGTCAAGGAAATAGTGAAAACTTAGCAAAATTTATAAAAAATGCAGATGTAAAATTATATTATAATAATAGCGAAAAATTTAAAACTCTAAGCACAGGCGTTGATGTTGCAGGCAGAATATTTGCAGATACCATGAGTCTTGGTGGTCCTGGAACTGCCTTTGACGCATTATTTCAATTTTCACATAACACAGCTTATTCTGCCTCTGGCACAAATGCAAAAGTAGCTATTGGAAATGCTAATAGTAGTGCTGCGACAAACTCTACTGGAATCCATATGTTTACCGATGGAAACGGTAGAGGAATTGTTAACTTAAATGCTTGTAATAACTCAACAAATGCTTCTGCTGATTTTGTAGTGCAGACAAGACATTCTGGAACACTAGGAGAAAGATTACGAATTACATCTAACGGCAACGTAAAAATACCAGCAGATGACAAGAAGCTACAGATAGGTGCTAGTTCAGACCTACAAATTTATCATGATGCAACTGATAGTTATATCACAAACGCAACTGGTGATTTAAATATACAGAACACTGGTTCTAATAGTGATGACATTTTTATTAAGTCTGCGGATAATATATTTTTCCATGTACATGGAACAGAAACAGGTATGAATATTACAGGTAATTCAGGAGTAGATTTATTTTTTGATGGCAGTAAAAAATTTGAGACAGTTACAGGTGGAGCTAATGTAACAGGTTTTTTAGGAGTTAATACGACAACTCCAGCATCGCTTATAGATGCAAGGGCAACTTCTGGTGCATCTATAACAGCTAGAAATACAGGCACAGCAGCAAGTATAACAATAGCTGTTGGCTCAAGTACAAACCAATTAGTTTCTAGAGGAATTAATGTTTCTACTGCTAGAGATTTAATCTTTATGGTAGGTAGCACAACAGCTACAAGATTAGATTCTAATGGACATTTAAGACCAGAAACAGATAGTACTTTTGATTTAGGAAATAATGCAATACGTTGGAGAAACTTTTACGCTGACACAATAATTGGCACAGGAGATGCAACCATAAATTCTGTAACTGTAGGTAAAGGTGCAAATTCTGTTACTGGTAACACTGTTCTTGGTGTAAATGCTTTAGATGATGCTGTTACTGGTGGATTTAATACTGCTATAGGACAAACTTCTCTTAGTGCAAACACAAGTGGTGTTGCCAATGTTGCTATAGGTCAACGTGCTTTACGACTAAATACAAGTGGAGGACATAACACAGCAATCGGTACTAACGCTTTAGATACTAATACTACAGGTGAATATAATACTGCTTGCGGAAGATCGGCTTTATTTGCAAATACTACTGCTAGTAATAACACTGCTGTGGGTTATAACTCATTGGGAGCAAACACAACTGGAGATCAAAATACCGCACTTGGTGGTACTGCTTTAAATGTTAATACCACTGGTCGCAGAAATATAGCAGTTGGATATGGTGCTTTACTTAATAATACAACAGCATCAAACAACACTGCTGTAGGTAGAGCAGCTTTAATAGATAACACTACTGGTTCTCAAAATACTGCTTTAGGAGATGTTGCATTAGGAGATAATACTACAGCAAACAATAACACAGCCATTGGATTTGAAGCTTTAAGGTTAAACACAACTGGAGGAGCAAACACAGTAGTTGGTTCCAATGCTATGGAAGATAATACTACTGGTTCTAATAGTGTAGCTATTGGACATCATGCTTTACACGCAAATACAACTTCAGGTTCTAACTGTGCTGTTGGTTGGTATGCAGCGGCTTCTTCTAACGCAACTCGTATTACTGCTCTTGGTCATCAAGCATTACAGTTTAATACCCATAGTGATAATACTGCTGTTGGTTACACCACTATGCAGACTAACACTAGCGGTAGATATAACACTGCTGTTGGTGGTTACGCTTTAAAATCAAATACAACTGGGTCGTATAGCACAGCTGTTGGTCACGAAGCTGCATTTTATGCAATAGCAACCAGTGGATACAATACTGCTTTAGGTTATCAAGCCTTAAAAGGTGTTAGTGGTCAATCAACAGGTTTTAATAATACTGCTCTAGGAATTATTGCATTACGAGATAATACAACAGGGTCACACAATACAGCGGTAGGTATTGCAGCATTAAGAGATAATACTACTGGCACTAAAAATACAGCTGTAGGTGTTGCTGCTTTAGAAAGTAGCGAGACAGCTAATGACAACACTGCTGTAGGCTATAATGCATTATATGTAAACACAACTGGAGGCAGTAATACTGCTGTAGGAACTTTTGCTTTAGATGCTAATACTACTGGTAATGGCAACTCAGCGTTTGGACAAAATTCTTTAACAGCAAACACGACAGGATATAACAACACTGGTTTAGGTCAAGAAGCACTTAGACAAAATACTCAAGGATATGAAAATACTTCTGTAGGTAGAGCTTCTATGGAAGAAAATACCACAGGAATCCAACACGTCGCTGTAGGTACTAAAGCACTTCAAAAAAACACAACAGGCGATGCAAACGTAGCTATAGGTGCTTTTGCTTTAGATGCTAATACCACTGCTGATCTTAATACTGCTGTTGGTGCAAGTGCTTTAGGTGCAAATACAACTGGAGACGCTAATACGGCTGTAGGAAAAGATGCAATGTTATATAATACTACAGGTAGATTAGCTGCTGCTTTTGGTGTTAATGCTTTATACAACCAAACTACAGGTGTATTTAATGTAGGAATTGGTAAAGATGCTGGACTTGGTATTACAAGTGGGTCATATAATACTGCTCTTGGAGCACAAACTTTATTTACAAGTACTACCGCATCCAATAACACTGCTGTTGGTTATGGTTCGTTATTTGCAAACACAACTGGAACTTCAAACGTAGCTGTTGGCTCTTTAGCTCTTGATGCAAATAGTACTGCCAACAATTCCGTTGCTGTTGGATACTCTGCTCTTACATCAAACACTACAGGGTCTAGAAACGTTGCTGTTGGTTCAATGAGTTTAGAGCAAAATACAACTGGTGCTAATAATATTGCTATGGGTTATCAAGCCCTAGAAAACAATACAACTGGTAGTTATAATGTTAGTTTAGGATATAAGTCACTTGAAGCAAACAACGCAGATAATAATACAGCAGTAGGTTTTGAAGCATTAAAAGTAAACACAACTGGAACTGAGAACACAATGGTAGGTTCTCTAGCTGGTGATGCGGTAACAACAGGTTCAAATAATACTGGTGTTGGTAGACAAGCTTTAGGAAGTGTAACTACTGGCGGTAATAACACTGCCATAGGCTGGAACGCACTTTTATTTACCACTACACCAAATTCAAACGTAGCTGTTGGATTTAATACTTTATCTGCTAATGTAACTGGCTCGTCTAATACTGCTTTAGGTACTAACGCTTTAGCTGATAACACAGGATCAGAAAACGTGAGTGTTGGAAATCACTCAATGCGTCTTAATACAAGTGGACTATACAACGTAGCGGTAGGAGCAAATGCTTTAGATGCAAACACAACTCAAAGTAACAATGTAGCAGTAGGTTATAGATCATTAACTAATCAAACTGTCGCAGATCAAAATACAGCCGTAGGTGCTGACAGTATGTACACCAATACAACAGGTGAATATAACGTAGCCATGGGATTTATGGCTTTATATCACAACACTACGGCTTCAAACAATACTGGGTTGGGCTATCAAGCATTACTATCAAACACAACTGGATCTACTAACGCAGCTGTAGGTTCAGGTGCTTTAAGTCTTAATACTACTGGTAGTCAAAACGCAGCCTTAGGCTATAACTCATTAGGATCGAACACAACTGCATCTAATAACACTGCGGTAGGTCGTCATGCTTTAGGGGAGAACACAACTGGAGCAAGCAATACTGCTATAGGTCGTCATGCTTCATATTACAATACAACAGGATCTAATAATACTGCTTGTGGTAAAGATGCTTTACTATTAAACACAACTGGAGCTAATAATGTAGCTATAGGAGGTAATGCTCTTGATGCTAATACAACAGCTACAAATAATACAGCTGTTGGATACCAGTCTTTAACAGCAAACACAACTGGAAGTTCAAATGTAGCTGTAGGTACTTCGGCACTTAGAGATGTAACTACGGCACATCAAAACGTAGCTGTTGGTCATAATACCTTAGTTTCAAATACAGCTTCTAATAATACTGCTTTAGGACATGGTGCATTATTCGCAAACACATCTGGAGGAAGCAATGTAGCTGTAGGTAGACACACATTATTATTTAACACAACTGGAACGCAGAACACAGCCGTAGGTTCTTCTTCTTTAGATGCTAATACTACAGGACTTGCTAATACTGCTGTTGGTCATGTTTCTTTATCTGCAAACACTACAGGTAATTACAACGTAGCAGTTGGTGGTTCGTCCTTAACAAGAAACACATCAGGTAGTGATAACGTCGCTATGGGGTATGGTGCTTTAGATGCAAACCTTGTTGGAGTTAAAAACACAGCACTAGGAAGGTTATCTTTGTTACTGAATACAACTTCGAATAATACAGCAGTAGGCTATGGTTCATTACAATATACTACATCTGGAAGCAATAACGTAGCTGTTGGTGCTACAGCTTTAAATGCTAATACAACTGGTGCTTCTAATACTGCTGTAGGCCATACCGCTTTATATTCAAATACAACAGGAATATATAATGCTGCGGTTAGCAGACAAGCTTTATATTCAAACACAACAGGAGACCAAAACGTAGCAGTTGGATTTGCTGCGTTATACAACAATAGTACAGCAGATAATAATACTGCTATTGGATATGCTGCATTAAATCAAAACACAACTGGAGCTAATAATACAGCTCTTGGTGCTAATGCCTTAGATGCTAACCAAACTGGGCAAGATAACGTAGCTGTTGGTGCTAATGCTTTAACAGCTGCAACTGGAAATTATAACACTGCTGTTGGTTTTGTTGCTATGAATTCAACAACAACTGGCACAAGAAATACAGGTGTAGGTAGAGGAGCTTTAAGTGGTAATACTACTGGTAGTCGTAATATTGCTATAGGTATGAACTCTTTAGGTAGTAACCTTGCTGCTAATGATAATACTGCTGTTGGCTATGATACTTTAGCTTTAAACACAACTGGAATTAACAACGTAGCTGTAGGAGCTTATGCTTTAGACGTTAACACAAGTGGAGAAAGTCTTGTAGCTGTAGGTAAAGATGCCTTGGGAGCAAATACTACTGGGGTTTCAAACGTTGCTGTTGGAAAAGGTGCATTAGCATCAGCAACAACTGCAAATAATAATACTGCTGTTGGAACTCATGCTTTAAACGCATCAACCACTGCTGTTCAAAATGTGGTTGTGGGTACTTTTGCAGGAGATGCAATTACAACAGGAAATGATAATTCAGTTCTTGGTACATATGCTTTAGGGGTATGTACAACAGGGGCAGGTAATATTGCTATTGGTACTTCTAGTTTGGCAGCAAACACAACNGCAAGTAATAATACTGCTGTTGGTAGGGCTGCATTAACAGCAAACACAACAGGTGGGGCTAACACTGCTTTAGGAAGACAAGCTTTATATTCAAATACAGAGGGTGAAAATAATACTAGTATTGGTAATTCAGCATTATACGCAACTACAACTGGAATAAGAAATACTGGTCTAGGTACTCATGCTGGTGACAATATTACAACAGGCGATAATAACACTTGTGTTGGTTATGATGCTGAAGCTTCTTCTGCAACTGTTGATAATGAAATTACACTAGGTAATAGCAGCATTGCAACTCTTAGATGTAATGTTCAAACAATATCCTCCCTATCAGATGCTAGAGATAAAACAAATGTAATTGACCTACCAGAAGGCTTAGACTTTATAACCAAACTAAGACCTGTGAAGTTTGAATGGGCTACAAGAGATGGTAATGGAAAAGATGGATCGTTTGAACATGGCTTTATTGCCCAGGATTTACAAGCAGCACAAAAAGAAAATGATGCAGATTATCTAAATATGGTTATGGATGAAAACCCTGACAGANTAGANGCNAGTTATGGTAAACTNGTACCNATNCTTGTCAAAGCGATCCAAGAGCTTACAATNGAAGTAAACAAACTTAAATCAAATGGCTGAACGTACTGCTGACGAAATTGCACAAATCTTCTCTGCTGCTGGAGATAGCGTAACTGTTATTAACACTGCAAAAACATCAGATGAAACTGATGATGAATATAAAGATAAAATCAAACGTAATGTAGAGCATCTTGAAATTATCAAGGCATATAAAAAAGAAGATGAAACTACATCTATTTGGACTAGTGAGGATTTCACTGCCATAGACAAAGCTGTCACTGATGGTAAAAAAGTTTATTCTTAGGTATCATTAGTACAATTATTTAAAAATTATGTCAAAGTTATCTGAAAGATGCGAACAACGTAAGGCAGAGGCGGAAGCTCTTGCCAATAAGTACAACGCAGGTGTTGAAGAAGCACAAAAGCTAAACAATGCAAATGCACAACTTCTTGAACAGTTTAAAAAGAAAAAAGATCAATATGAAGAATTACTTGATCTTGTAAAAGAAGAAGAAGGAGTAGAGCAACCTGCAACAGAAGTTATAGAATAAAATAAAAATCAACCTTAATTATCATGGCTATCACTTATACCTGGGAAATCAATGGCACTGCTTGTAAAAGAGATGTTGCCGATGGTTACTTTACAAATGTTGTCTATCGAGTAAAAGGAATGGACGGCACAGAAGAAAAGGCAAGACGTACAGGCGAAATAACTTTTACAAAACCTGAGTCATTACCTTCTGGATTTATTGCTTTTGACGAATCCAAAAAAACCCCAGATAGTGCAACCATGATAACTTGGGTTAAAGATGCACTTGGAACGGATGCTGTTACTGCTCTTGAAGCTGGATTAAAAGCAGAAATTGATTTAATTAACACACCAGTACAAGCTACTGGCGTTGCGTTCTAAGTAATACGCCCAAAGTTACATAAAGTGGTGCTAATGCAAGAATTATTGTCAGAGTTATAATTGTTGTAGGTACTGATAGTATTTTCATGTTTCAAAAGATAGCTAATGTTTTGAGTATCATCTCATTTGTAATGGTAGCTTCCATGAGTGGTGGAGCGTACTTTGGTTACAAGTATGTAACTTCAGAACAATTTAAGGCAAAGGTAATGAATGAAATCTTAGGTAACGTGCAAGGCATGATGCCTAAAGTATTAGATAAGGGTTTACCAAAGGTTACTGGCCCATCTATGCCGATTATCAAATGAAATGTTATTGGTGTGATGATGAATTAATTTGGGGTGGTGACATTGATATAGATGAGTCTATGCCAACTTACCCTGAGTTTTCAGTAATGACTAACTTATCCTGTCCTAAATGTTTTTCAGAAGTAGAAATTCTGAAGAAAAGAGATGCCTACGATTAAGCTGCCTGAGATAACAATACCCACTATTGATATACCAGACGTACCATATTTTATAGAACATAAATTAGAAGGCAAAATACCAGGTTGTAATTTATATCACAGAGATTTAGAAACTACACGCAATCCTTCTTTACTGATTGCAGATCCTAATGGAACGTATACTGTCTGCCCTGAAGGTCAGATCCCTTCGTATAACCCTATGCGATACGATCCAAATGAAATTATCTATACAGAAGAAACGCCAGCTTCAACACCTCAACGTACACAAGAAACTAAAAACAAAACTATTAAGCCGAAGGAAGATAAGAAGCTAGAGATAGAACCTTGCCCTGGTAAGAAAGATTTAAGAGTAGGAAGTTTTGTTAATGAAAAGCGTTTGGAGCGTATAAAAGGTTATAAAAGGGGAGAAGATGGAATTGAATGTATCACTCTTTATGAAGACGTACCTTTCAAAGATCAATACATACCGAATCCTCCACAGCTTGTTAGCACTGCTCTCATTGCTAGCGTTGCTGCCACTACTCCATTACTCCTTAATGTTGTCAAACCCTTAGTAAAAAATATTATAAAAAAGCTTACAAAAAAGAAAAATGATGTAAAATGATATTAGGCAAAAGTCTTTGTGAGATTTCCTTTTGCTTATAAATTAGTAGGTAGACTAGTTGGAAGGGGTCTATCTACTTTTTTATTTTTAAGGTAGAATGTTTATCCGTAGATAAGTTTAATACCCGTGACTTGTCTACTTTAATTTGTGAGTATGTGGGATAACTTGATTAGGTATCGTTGTTAATACTACGTTTTTACAGCTTATAGCATCTTCCCCTACCAGCTTTACACCTAACTTAAACTGCTCTGCACATACCTTCATTCTTGCCAAATTAGCTTCTAGTTTTGCTTTCTGTAATGCAAACTCTTGTCCTTTAATTTGAGTTTCAGCAGCTTTCAAACAAGCCTTATTAAATCCATGACCTCCAAGTGGGATTTGGAAACTAGCAGTGATTCCATAATTTAAATTAAATACTGTTTGATCTAATCTTGGCTGTTCTGATTGATAAAGGATACGACCAGGATTAATAAGATTACCGTCAGCATCTTCTGAAAGATCGTAAATGTTAGTTCTGGTTGTTGTAACTTTTGGATGGCTGTAATTTTGTCCTTTAGTGACAAAGGGAGTGATAGCCAAAGTTGGTAATTGGCATTGAATACCCTGTGAATATCTATGAGTAGGGAAGTTTCCATTTATTGTTTGGTATCCATTATTTATAACCGTTCCAGAAGATGATGCAGATGGGGATGATACGGTATTAGCTTTTACAGGAGATATAGATAAAAAACTTATTGCGAGAAGATACTTAGCGAGGTGCTTTGACTTTCTGTATTTATTGTCCTTTGGATCGTGGATACTGCGTCTAAACCAGGAGCTAAGAAGTTTTCTGTAATGCTGAAGGCTTCTCCTGGAGCTTTTACTTCCCATTGAGGTTTGGTATCTAAAT
>FUFK010045129.1_pt1 | contig 24108 bp, 19 predicted proteins | sample 1021851 | NCBI WGS metagenome assembly FUFK01 (sample SAMEA51879418, study PRJEB19060) | metagenome | reverse complement strand
GATATGTCAGGGCCAGTAGGTTCAAGCCAATGGATATACAATCCAAGTACTAGTTTCTACAATCACACTATTGACCAATCTTTGCGCTTCAATGATGATGATAGTGCGTATCTAAAGCGCACACTTTCAGGTAGCGGTAATAGAAAAACTTGGACACTTAGTCTTTGGATTAAGCGTTCAAATTTTGGAGAGATAACAGGTCAAGAGATTCCTATTTTTTCTGCGGGTACTTCAGCAACCTCTTGGGCTATATTTTTTACCGCTGATGACGTATTGTTTATACAATCGAGAAGTAGTAATACTAATCAATTTGTTCAAAAAACTAATAACATTTTTCGTGACGTTAATGCTTGGTATCACATTGTATATGCCTTTGATACTACACAAGCAACAGATACCAACAAAACTAAATTATATGTAAACGGTGAACAGATTACTCTGATTGCACATTCCGGCAATACACTATATCCTAGTCTAAACACAGACTACCATGTCAATAACTCATCTGCTGCTCACTTTATCGGCTACGGTGCTACTCATAATGAATATTACGATGGTTATGTAGCTGAAGTTAATTTTATTGATGGCACACAATATGACGCTAGTTATTTCGGCGAGACGAAAGACTCGGTGTGGACACCAAAAGAATATACTGGTTCATATGGCGCAAACGGATTCCATCTTGATTTTTCTACATCGAGTTTTACTGATAATGGCTCAGACCCTGATGTTTTCGCAGACCAAGCTGGCAGTAATAATTGGAACGCATACAAAATAGCCGCAAGCGATATCGTCCCACATTCTCCAACCAATTCGTTCGCGACGTTGAACTCTGCACACAATCAGCCAAACATAACTTTTTCAGAAGGTAATTTACGTCATCAAAACTCATCAAACAATCGTGGTGTCGTTGCAGGATTTTTATTGCCTAAATCTGGCATTTGGTACTGGGAACATTTGTCAGTATCTTTTAATTACCCAACAGATCATGAGTTACATTCTGTTGGTATTAATGTTCCTGATGTAGATTTAGATGGCACACGAGGAGGTCGCAGTACAGGTGTAACTTATGCCTCAAATAGTGGTAAAAAATTTGTCGAAAGCGGAACAGGCGCTACTTATGGAGCTAGCTGGGAAGAAGGTGACATTGTTGGCGTTGAATTTGATGCGGATAGCGGCACAATTAATTTTAGTAAAAATGGCACATTTCAAGGTGATATATCTATAACAGCCAGTAAAGATTGGTTGCCTTTTGTTGGTATGGGTGGCGGTACATCAAGCTCTGTTGGTATATTTAACTTTGGTCAGGACAGTTCTTTTGCTGGTACAAAAACAGCGCAGGGTAATACGGATGGAAATGGACAAGGTGATTTTTATTATACTCCCCCCTCTGGCTACCTAGCTTGCTGCACAGCCAACCTACCCGACCCCGGCATCGACCCCGCTGAAGACGAAGAGCCAGAAGATCATTTCAACACGGTGCTGTATGCTGGTAATGGTTCAAGTGGTCACGCAATAACAGGAGTAGGCTTTCAACCTGATTGGGTTTGGATTAAAGGGTATGATTACAACGGTTCATCACACGCTTTGAATGATTCAGTTCGTGGCACAACAAAACGGTTGAGTTCTGACACTACTGGTACAGAATCAACAAATGCACAATTTTTGCAATCTTTTGATTCAGATGGGTTTACAGTTGGCAGCCATGCCGCATACAATTCTGGAAGTCACAACTATGTATCATGGAACTGGTTGGCTGGTGGCTCTGCGTCTAGCAACAGCAATGGGTCAATCACATCGTCTGTATCTGCGAATACCAAAGCAGGGTTTAGTATCGTAAGCTATACTGGCAATGCTACGGCTGGTGCAACTGTAGGGCANGGTCTTAGCAAAACTCTTGATTTATATATAGTTAAATCAAGAACTTTGTCCACATCATGGGTTACGTATCACAAAAATGCGGCCGCTTCACCAGAAGATGGCTATTTAGTATTAAATGATGATGATGCTTTTTATGATACAGTGGTCTGGAATGATACTGCGCCAACATCTTCTGTATTTAGTCTTGGCGGCACTGGTTATTCCTCAAATAACTCTGGTGCAACTTATATAGCCTATTGTTTTCACAGCGTTGATGGCTANAGCAAGTTTGGTCAATATACATCAACTAATACTACTGATGGCCCCTATGTTCATTTAGGATTTCGTCCCGCATGGGTCATGGTAAAAGCCGCAAGCACAGGTGGCAGTAATTATAATTGGACTATTTATGACAACAAAAGGTCTCCAATTAACCCAGTTTCTCTTCAATTAGAAGCTGATCAAAGTAATGATAACGATTCTACCAGAGGCGTTCCAATAGACTTTTTGTCTAATGGATTTAAACTTAGAAATAGTTACTCTGAAGCTAACGGCGGTAGTGCTGTTACATACATCTATCTTGCCTTTGCGGACCAACCTTTTAAATATTCTAATGCTCGATAGGAGTTAAAAATGCCTTGGAAACATAATTCAAGAACTATAAAAGAAGGACGGAGTTGGATCTCTGATGATGGTTTAAAACACCCTCAAAACTGGGCAAGTTGTTGGTCAGACGCTGACAAAAAGTCTTTTGGTTTAACATGGGAAGACCCACCAGCCGCTTTTGACAGCCGCTTTTATTTGGATGCTGATACGGCTAAATCACTTAATGATGTTACTAACAGTGATGGCACGGTAACAACAGGGCTGAAGACTCAGTGGGTTACAACCACTAAACAAACCGCTAACAGTTTGTTGTCCTCTAGTGATTGGTATGTAACCAGAAAAGCAGAAGCCGGTTCAGCGATTCCTGATACAGTGCAAGATTACAGGTCTTCTGTTCGCGCTAAGTGTGCGGAGATAGAAAGCACAATAAACAGTGTCACTAGCATAGATGATTTCATCAAATTGTTTAAGTCGAGCGATGGCTCTACCCCTGAAATCAACGATTGGCCGACAGCTCCAGAAGGTCTTTAAATGCCGGTAACTAAGTTACAGTTTAAACCCGGAATAAATAAAGANACNACNTCATATAGNAATGANGGTGGTTGGAATGACTGTGACAAAGTTAGATTTCGTTTTGGTTATCCTGAAAAAATAGGTGGTTGGGAAAAGCTGTCTAACAACACTTATCTTGGTACGCCTAGAACTTTACATACTTGGACAAATTTAGCTGGCGACAAGTTCCTTGGTTTAGGAACGGATAGAAAATATTATATTGAGTCTGGTGGCACATATAACGACATTACTCCTATAAGACGTAGTGTTAAAAAACCAGTTGATGTTGACGTAGCAAGTGCTGTGACAGGTTTCTCTTTAACATCCGGTCTTGGTTCTGTTACACTTGATGCAACAGAAGTGATTGAAACTAAGGCTGAAATAGTTGGTGTAACTGTTCTTGGCACAGTTGAGGTATCCATAGAACCGGGTGTTCTTGTTCCTGTAGGCGATTAAGGGGTGAAAGATGACAAACGTAACTGTTTCTCCCTCTGGCTTTTCAACATCCTCCGGTCTTGGAACTGTTTCCGTCAACATTAATGCTGCGACCGTTTCAGGTGCCGTTATTACGTTTACAAGCACTCATAACAGCACTACCGTTACCATAAATGACACCGGTCATGGGGCGTTAGAGGGTGACTTTGTTACGTTCACAAGCTGTGAATTGCCTTCACAACTTAGCTCTTTAGTCACTTTATTAGTAAAAGAACATGAGATTGTAACTGTCCCTAACAGCGATACATACACAATCACTCTTTCTGCAAATGCCGGTTTTACGCTAACTGATTCTGGTTTAATCGAAGCTGAATATCAATTAAACAGGGGATCAACAACACAATTACTGGGTTCTGGTTGGGGTGCTGGAACTTGGGGTGCGGATGGTTGGGGTCTGGCATCGGCTGAACCCATTTCAACGACCACGGGCCTTCGCATATATACACAAGACAATTTTGGTGAAAACTTAATACTTTGTCCAAGAGGTGGAGAATTATTCTTTTGGCGTGAAAATGACGGGGTGTCCACNAGAGCGTTTAAGATAAGCGATTTTAGTACATCTGTGCCTTTGCAGAACAGGCAGGTTATGGTTACGAGNGACCGTCATGTTCTTGTTTTTGGCACTACGCCACAAGGATCTACTGAACTAGACAGACTTTTAATCAGGTTTAGTGACCAAGAAAATGCTTTTGATTGGGAGGCAACCGCCACCAATACTGCCGGTGATTTAAGNGTTGAGAGCGGATCGGCAATCATACAAGCGGTTAAAACACGTAGAGAAATAATAGTTCTCACCGACTCTTCTGTTCATAGTATGCAGTTTATAGGGCCTCCTTTTACTTTTGGTATAAACCAAATATCTACTAATACTACCGCTATATCTCCGATGGGAGCAGTAGCTGTGGAAGATGCCGTGTTCTGGATGGGCAAAAACAGGTTCTATGTTTATGAAGGCCGTGTTCAGCCGATACCCTGTACAGTTAGAGATCACGTGTTTAACGATCTAAACGAAGATGCCTTTGAAAAAATTGTAGCAGGAGTCAACTCTGAGTTTGGTGAGGTGTTCTGGTTCTACCCGTCTGCTTCAGCAACAGAGAATGACAAGTATGTAGTATACAACTATGAACAAAAGATTTGGTACGTGGGTGCCTTTGGCAGATCTGCTTGGGTTGACAAAGGTATTTATGAATATCCGATGGCCAGTGTCTCTACATTAATATACAACCATGAAAAAACAAACGATGACGATGGCACGGCAATGACCTCGTTCATTGAGTCTAGCCCAATAGATATTGGTGACGGAGAGGATTTTGTGTTTGTTCAACGCTTAATACCGGATATTAGCTTTAACAACTCTGAAACAAATGCGGTTAATCAAGCTGTTTTCACCATAAAAGGTGAAAGGTTTCCGGGAACAGGGTATGTAACATCTAAAGCCGTAAATGTTGAAGATAACTCTACTCAAAATTATGTTCGTGTAAGAGGCCGTGCTTTTGGTGTGCGAATAGAGTCTAGTAATGCTCTAATGAATTGGAGATTAGGGTCTCCTCGCGTAGAACTTAGAGCGGATGGCAAGAGATGAGTATCAGTAAAGTACCTTTACCGCAGTTTCCGTTGCCCCCGGCAGAGTATGACCGCATTTATTTTGATGAACTTATCCGTGCTTTAACTCAAATTGTTACACAAATACAAAATCCCGGTGAGTTAAGAGGCACTAAAATAACTCTTACAGACCTTCCTACTTCTCCTACGGGGTTGGAGACGGGAGCATTATATAACGATAACGGCACAGTAAAGGTAGTCACCTAATAGACTAGATAAGAAAAACATTGTATATTATGGGTGTAAAACCAAATTTGAGTGGTTGATATGAAAAGCACAGCGGCAAAAAAAGAAGAGTTTACGTTTCCTTCCGGCGGTATCGCCGATTTTTACATGGAGGATCACGAAATTGAAGCCCTTGAAAAAGAAGAGGCAGAACAAGAGTTTGGCTCTGCGGGTATTGCTACTTTTAATCCTATCGCCCGTCGTATGGCTTCTTATGGTCGTTATGGCGATGATACCGTAGCTCACGTTGAAACAGGTGAGCTTGTTGTACCAAAAGCTTTAATCGACAATAACCCGAATTTAAAAGACTCTATTTTTAATCATTTACGAGAGTTAGGTGTAGAAGATCCAGAACAATATATTGTCGGTTCTGGCGTAAACTCTATCAATCCAGACACCGGTATGCCGGAGTTTTTCTTAAAGAAAATACTTGGTGGTATTAAAAAAGCTGTTTCTGGCGTTGCTAGAGGCGTTAAAAAGGCATTTAAAAGCGTTGTAAAAGTTGTTAAAAAAGCCGCTCCCGTAATCATACCTTTTGCTCTTAATGCTTTATTCCCCGGTTTAGGTGCCATATATTCTGGTGCGTTGGGTTCTGGTATTGGAACACTTATTCAAGGCGGAAGCCTAAAAGATGCGTTTAAGAACGCTTTAATTGGTGGCGCGATTGGTGGTGCCACAGCGGGTGTTCAGGGCGCGTTGGCCGCTAGAAATGCAGGCACAAGCCTGACAAAAGGTGCTTTTGATGAAATAGCAAAGCAGTCTTCACTCTCTAACCTATCAACTGCCGGTAAGCAACTTGCTACAGGTCAGTTTGGTAAATCTGGGTTAGAAGCTGTTCAAGGCATACCTAGCACTGCTTCTGTTTCTGATGCTGCGGTCTCCGACGCCAGTATTTACGACCCTGACAAATTTGGTGTCAACATGAAACGCGTTGCATTAGACCCAGCAAAAAGCCCAGACAGTCTTTCTGCCATAGAACAGCGTATTTCTAGTATGAGCGGCAGAGCTTCTGATTTACTTGGTTCTGGAGCAGGTGACGTTGCTACGGGCACAACTTTTGACATCATTCCTGAGACACCTAGTTTAATGAGTTCTATTAAAGATGCTTTTACTTCCGGTGGACGCACATTTACAGAGTCTTTGGGAGATATCTTCATGCCGTCGGGAGCAACCGCTCAAGAGATATTAGCCGCTAACAATATACCAGCCACTGCGGAAAACTTAAAAGCAGCAGCAGATGTAGCGGCCAAATCTGCACCGGGTATTATTAGAACATTTGGTCCCGCGGCCGCCGTAGCTGGGCTAGGAGCCGCAGCAGGTGGCTTCTTTAGTAAGCCAGAACAGCCAGAGTTAAATATTGAGGACATTCAAGGAGTTACGGGTTCAGACCTTCTTAGAGATAATCCGGACAAATATTTGTTAGCCGGTAGAGGCTCAGGAACTCCCGGACAAGTTGTTGTGCCTACAAATTACCAGTTTATAGGTCAGATGCCTGATTTTAAGTCTATCTACCCACAAACCTTTGCAGCGGATGGTGGTGAAATCTTCCCAAGGCGTACTGGCGGGATTATGCCAAACGAAGGAACACCCGGAAAAGATAGCGTCAGAGCTATGCTGATGCCCGGTGAATTTGTTATGACTACTGATGCAGTAAAAGGCATGGGTGATGGTAATAACGAAAAGGGCATAAATCGTATGTATGACATGATGCGTAACCTTGAGTCTCGTGGAAAGGCAATGGCATAATGGCAACAGATACCCAAATTCAAATTGTCCGCGAAGATCCGGAAATTGAAGCCTATCGGTTAGGTTTATTAGAGTCTGCAAAAAAGTTAGCTGACCAACCGGTTACTTTACCCGCACAACAAGTGGCAGGAATGTCCGGACTTTCTACAGCCGCGATAGACATGGCTCAGCAAGGGTTAGGCTCGTACCTACCGTTTCTTCAACAAGCTAGTCAAGCCATGGACCCCTCTAACATTTCTACGTACATGAACCCGTATCAACAGGCTGTTCAAGCAGAAATAGACCGCTCTTTTGATATGCAACAAAATCAGGCGGCAGCAGGAGCGTTTGGTGCAGGAGCGTTTGGTGGAGGTCGCGCCGCCATTCAACAAGCAGAAATAGACCGCAACAGAGCGCAGGCTTTGGCGCAATCGCAGGCGCAGGCGTTTTTAAATGCTCAACAAGCTCAAAGACAGGCTGCACAGGACTTCGGTCGTATGGCTGAACTTAGTCAGGGGTTGCAACAGCGCGAGACAGGCTATCTGTTTGATTTAGGCAAACAGCAACAGGCTCAGCAACAGGCTGAACTTGAAGCTGGTCGTCAGACTCAAATGCAACAACTGTTTGAACCCTATCAGCGTTATGCTTTTCTTTCAGATATTTACAAAGGTACGCCGTCATCTCAGCAAACTATTACGGCAGGCGTATCTCCTAGTGTTTCACCAGCTCAGCAGTTCCTTGGTCTGGGCATAGCAGGATTGTCCGCGGCAGGCGGAGCAAGACAAGCGGGGTTATTCGGATGAACAGAAGTGTATTAGCGCGGCAAATGTTTGCTAAGGGCGGAGCTGCTTTTCCTGACTTAAACAAAGACGGTGAAATTACGCAGGCCGACATCCTAATGGGCCGCGGCGTAGAGTTCAAGCAAGAGGGCGGTATCGCCGGTATGATGCCGATGGATGCTCCCGCTGCTATGCCGATGGATGCTCCCGCTGCCATGCCTCAAGAAGAAGGACAGGCTCTTGACCCACAGGTTTTGAGCACTGTTTTAGGAGCAGCTTCTGAACAAGTTGGTGATTTAGATAACGCTGAAGATTATGAAGATGTAATAAACTCCATACGTGGAGACGATGCTACGATCGAACAGAGGTATGCTGAACTGGCCGGTGTAGTGGGTGAGGAGGACGCAAGAGCTACTCCAGAGTCTGTTCTTACCCTTGTTCAGCCTGCCATGGTCATGGCGGCCTCTGTCGATCAGGGTATCGGTGAGCTCGCTCAACAGGAAATGTCTGCTCCGGTAGAGGGTGCGATGGCACAGGGCATAATGTCCACAGTGCCACAGCCGGAACCACAGCCGATGCCCATGGAGGGGCCGCCTCCCGTAAATTTTAAAGATGGCGGGCTGGTCCGCCGCGGAGACAACCAGCCGGTCTTAAAGTTTCAGGACGCAGGCGTAGTTCCTGACCCAATTAAAGATGCGGGTCGGTTAGGTGAGCTATATAAGCAAAGAGAAGGTCTTTACACCAGCATCGTTGGTGACCCTACCGCTGACCTTGAAGAGCAGAAAAAACTGACGCAGTCTCAAATGCTGTTTGACATTGCTAATACAGCGTTGGCTTTTGCCGCACCTATGCAAGGTGAACGGCCCGGTATGAGTGCGGCAGAACGCTTGGCTTTTGCAGCGCGGACCACGCAACTTCCACAGACTATCGGTGCTCGTGCACAAGCGCAACGCGATAAAGAGGCCGCGGCTAAAGCACAACAGCAACAGCTTAAACTGTCGGCTCTTGGCGCGGCGGAAACAGGTCTTGCGGCGGAAGAAAAAGCTAAAGCTGATGCAAGAAAATCCGCTCTTGAAGCTGGTTACAGAATACAAGAAATTCTTTTGAAACAAACCGGTGATATGGAGTTAGCTCAAAGTCAGGCAAACTGGAAAGCCTCTTTGCAGGATGACCAACAAGCGGCGGCAGAAGCTATAGAACGGTTAAAACAGGTTGGAGACAAAGAGTCCATTCGGCTTAGTAAGCAACTCGAACAGAAAAACGCTATTGCACAACAACTTTTAAGGGGTGAGCAAGCATTAGAGCAAATTGGTTTGAGAGGCATGAATGCCATAGCCGCGCAAGATAAGGCACATGTTCAGGCCCTTCAGATACAAGAAAACAGTCAATCCCTAGCTCGTGAGATGAAAGAAATAGACGTTCAGATGAAGTCTATTGATCAGTCTATTGCTATGTACGACCAAGAGCTTAAAGAAGCTGATATGACGCAACGTGCGGCGATTGAAGCAAATAGACAAGTTGCTGAACAGCAAAGGATTGCGCTTCGAGAAAGAGAAGTAAAAGTTAAAGAAGCCGCCGCAGGTCTGAGTATCTTTGGTAAAGGAACTGAAGGGGCTATTTTACAGCTAGTTAGTAATCAAGAGTTGCTAACACGTTATGGCAATGGAGAGACTTCAGCTCAAGAAGATGCAACTTTAGAACAGGCGATTAACGTCTTTACAGCCACTTCTGATTCGGTAGACCCAACTACCGGTGCGATAGTAACAAAACCGGGTGGTACTTTGACTGACGCCGCAACCGCGGCGATTAAAAAGCGTTCAGAGTTGACCGGCAACAAATCGCTTCCGGCTATTGCTTCTATTGTGGTAGCTCCTGAAACAATGCGCCAAAGGGTTAATAGTATTGAGTTCAATAGCACTTTGTTTGATTCAGAAAGCGGGGCCGTAAACCTTCAGTCTAAGTCTTGGGCTAAAATACCAACTACTATTGTTGACAACAACATACGGTATGAAGTTGCTACCGGTTTACCAAGTGGGCTACAACGTATAGCCAACTATTTTGCAGAAACTGCACGAGAAGTCGGTATTGGTCGCGGTTTAAGCGCAAAAGGTAGGGAGCTGTCACAGGCAGATGCTGATTTGGATACTCTTCGTAATAGAGTTTTGTTGGAAACAACAAATTTATCAGAAGATCGTGTTCTTAAATTTGTTCAGGAAGACTTGGCTACTGAGACCAACGATCTTCGCGGTAGTTCCTTCAAAACAGATGAACGAATTTACGCAAAACTTACCGCTCTGGAAAAAGGTTTGGCAAGACAGCTACAGAACTTAGCAGAGATTGTCCCAGAATATGGTGGAGACGGTCGCAAGTATCCAAAGAGCGTTGAAGCCGCCAGAAAATCAGCTAATAGTATTAAAGGTTTGATTGCTGAAGTTCAGGGCTTTAAAAACATCTACGCTAAAGCTCTGGAAACACAGACCTTGGGTTTAAACGATAGGCAAAGAGCACAGGCAAGAGACGCCTTAAAAGCTACATTAGGTCCAAAGGAGCAGCAGTAGAAATGGCTGAAGATATCACTTTTGCGACTCCGGCAGAGCAAGCGGTTACAGTAAGCGATAAGGGTATACCTGAAATTGCAATCGACCCCATATCTCCGATACCTGCTCCGTACAAGTTCACGCCGGAGCAGTTTAAAGAAGATATAAAAACATTCGGTCTGCCAAACTTAACTGCCGCGATTGTTGATTTGCAACAAGGGTCTGCTTTAGAGGGCTCAGAATACACTTATGAGTCATTAGCCGACGGGTCTGCCCCGTTTTTGTCTAAATACGGAGAAGAACTTGTGCCGGGATATCGTCCGGGAGAGGGTCTTCGTGACGAACAAATACTAAGTTTATTTACCAATGTGCAAGATTTTGCTGGAAAAACTTCTCCTGAATTTGCCGCTTTTATAGAAGGGGCTAAAAGGGGAAGTGTTCGTGGGGGCGGTATGCTTGCTGGTGCTATTGCGGGTGGTAAAACAGCCGCGGCTCTTACATCTCCCATTCCGCCTGTGGGCCCACTTCCAATAGCAATTAAGGGCGGCACTATAATCGGCGGCACTATCTTAGGGGCCATTTTTGGTGACCTCACAGGAAAAGAAGCGGGAGAAGTTTTCTTTGGTGAGCAAGCTCCAGTAGTTCCCTCTTTACAACCTTACTATAATGCTGCGGAAACAAGCACCTATGGGGTTTCTATGTTGGGATCTCCTTGGCTGTTACCTAGAAAAGCCGGAGCCACAGGAGCTTTACGGTTTTTAGATAATTTTCAAAGAACAGCAAGAGGCGCAGGATCAACTTCTCCTGTAGCTCAGAACCTTACCCAACAGATTGGTAAAGAGGTTTTATCTCCTAAAGCTTTGCAAAAAGCTTTAGATGCTGGAAAGCTTGGCCCAAGAAGAAACCTCTTAGGCAAAGTAACACCCGATCCTACAAAAGGGCCTTTGTCTTCAAGGGCGATAGGTGCACTAGATGAAGGCGTCGTGAAGATGGGTGAGTTTGGCCGCAAAGCACCTATCCGTGCAGGAGGTTTGGAGTTACTCTTCGCAGGGGGTGCCGGTGGTGGTGCCTATGTTGCAGAGAGCATGGCCCCGGGGGATGATGTAATTAGAGTAGGAGCAGAAGTTGTAGGCACAGGAATTGTTCCTGCAACCGCACAGATAGGAATAAGGTATGCCCCACAACTTGTTTTAGGTCCGATTCGCCTTGCTAGGAAATATCTGACAGGAAATGCTAAAGAAGAATTTGATAGTAAGCTCAAAGATATTGCAGGGGGCCGCATCTATAAGGCTTTAGAAGAAGGCCCAACTAAGCCCGGTTTTGAAGATGTACCAGATCTAACGGATGCTGAGTTTGACCTGTTGGTAAAAACTATCGGTTCTGCTTTAATTGATGACCAAGGTCGTCCGTTGAGAAGCTTTACAAGAGAATCCATTTTACAGTCTCAGGTTAGCCCTGATTTTGCTACTGAGTTTGGTGTAATTAGTGCTCAGTTAGCGGCAAAGAACAACCGCTTCTCTAGGATTGTAAATAGAATTGAGCAAGAACTAGAACGGGCAGGTAATGAGCTTTCTGTTTCAAGTAAAAAAGGCCGTGAAAGCTATATTCAAGGGCAAAAAGCCATAATCGAAGAAGCTCGTAGAGACGGAAGCACCGATGGGATAAAGCTGGCCGCGGAGCTACAGCAAAATCTTTTTGACCAAAATATAACAGATAACCTTAACGCGGCAGTAAGTAATTTAAATAAAGCTGTTGGTAAGGTTACCGGAGGTGACCCAACGGCAGATACAGACAGCTTAGAGATAGCTGGGAAATTGTACGAAATCATTGAAAATCAGGTTAAAGTTTCCGGAGAGCGTTCACAAAAGCTTTGGCAGGCTGTAGATGGAACAGTTGAAATAAGACAGTTTTTCAACGAGGCCGGAGAGGAGCTGTCGGAACCTAACCTTGTTTCTATTTTTGATAAGCCCAGTTTACAGGGCGGCCTGAAGTTTGCTTCAGAATCCGCTAAGGATAAATTTTGGAACTCCCTTGGTGGAGGGATGAAACGTGATTACGACGAAATCGTAAAATACTTTCGTCCTGACGGAGACGGCGGCGGACGGGAAAGTTTAAGCCCTGAGTTTCAAACAAAGCTGGATGATCTCAATGCGGAGTTGAAGAATTTTTCTGAAGGAGATCAGTTTGCAGTCATTAAAAGCGCACAAGACCGGCTGCTACGGAAAGACCCTGCGACAGAAGAGGGAAAGTATTTTCAAGTTTTACAATCCATGATGGACAGAGCCGCAGATCCAACGCAGGCCCCTGATTTTCCGGTGACTACAGCTCGTCTAGTAGAAATGAGGTCTATTGCTTTAGAAGAAGCTAAAGCTTTACGTGCTACGGGCAAGAAGAAACAGGCTAGAAACGTAGAGATTTTTGCAAATTCTATTTTAGATGATTTGGTTAACAATCCGGATTTTACAAACGAAGGTTACAACATAGCCCGTGCATATACAAAAGCCCGTGCAGATGTTTTTGAACGTAGCTTTATTGGGGATCTTCAGGCCACCCAGAAGAGGGGGGACCGTAGGCTGTCCGCAGAAGCGTTGCTAGATAAGATAAAAGGCGCAGGAAGTGTAGCAGAGTACCAACGTCTGATGGAGATAGGCGAGGTTGGTAATTTCGCTCTTAGGCAAAACCTACCGGGGGCAGGAACCACAATTTTAACCATACATGAGGCTATGGAAAACGTGGTTCGGAACGCTATGAAGAACGTGGTGGACATTAAGGACGGCGTTATGACCGTCAATCCTACAAAGCTCACAAACTATAAAAAACAACCTGCTACACAAGAAGTGTTCCGGGTGTTTCCACAATTAGCTTTAGATTTACAGGATGCTCAAAAGGCGCAAAGAATGTTTGACCAACTTGGGGAAGACTTAAAAGCGTTGAAGCCGCGTCCAGAAACGAAAGCTTTGCAAACAGCTTTACAGAACGAAAGTCCAACTGGGGCGGTAACTGTAGCCTTGAACGGCGGGCGGCCACAAGCGTCTATGAACGAACTTTTATCTCTGACTAACTTAACAGATGTAATCAACCCAGAAACGGGTGCGGCCTTTACTAAAGCTCAGTTAAAGGACGGATTACGTATTGCTATTTTGGATCATGCGGCAAATGTTGCTGGAAACACCGGCTTTAAATTTAACCCTAGATCCATGTACGATATGTTGTTTACAACAGTTAAAGGAGCGAAACCTGCCGATAACATGAAGTTATCTACTTTTATGTTAGATAATGAACTTATTTCGCCCAAACACCTCAACAAAATTCAAAAAGCTCTTAGAGAGATGATTAACGTGGAAGATGCTTTTGCTCGTGGAGATGTTGAACAGGTTTTGTTTGACCGTCCTACCGGTGCGAAAATGTTCCAAGCAAAAATGATCGGTGCCACTTTAGGGCAAGCCGCACAAAATCAATTTAACAATCTTTTGTCTCGTTTTGGTTTGGATGTAGGCGGTGGTATTGGAGGCGGCATGGTAGCCGCACAAGAAGGTTCGCAACAAATTCAAAACCTTTTGTTCCGAATGCCAGAGGCGGCTAGAATTAAAGCTATGACTGAAATAATGAACGACCCCAGAACATTATCTTTAATGCTACTGGACCAGCGTACAAAGGCTCAACAGCGTAGTGCTACCAGCAAAATGAACGATTTCTTGGTACAAATGGGTCTTAACTTTACATCAAAAAGAGCCCCATATGTAGAAAGAGCTATATCTAGTGAAATAGAAGAGTCTGGTGCAGGAAGTTCCGTGCAAGAAGAACCGCCAGTAGGCCCAGTAAGCTCTATTGCACCGACAGCCATGCCTACACCACGGCCCCTAGTTCCGGCGCAACCGGTGGCACAACCCACAACCACCCTTGCGTCGGCACCCCCGCCGCCTCCTGCACCGTCAGGCCCGGTTGACCGTGCGCGGTTCGCAGCCATGTTCCCAGAAGATGCAGATCTGGTGCGTGGGATAGGAAGCCTGCCAACATGATAGGTGACGTACTAGAACTGATGCTGAAGTCCGATATGCACCGTGACTGGTATGTTGCCGATCTAGAGCGGCTGGTTCTTCCTGCCATCAAAAATGACAGACTACTTGTGATGAAAGACGACACACGGCCCACGGGTCTTTTCTCTTACACGTTTTTAAATAGAGAACAAGAGGCAGGATACAAAGACGGGTCTTTAAAACTAACACCACAGGTCTGGGACAACGGGCCAAGAAATGGTATGCTATATGTAATAGATTTCATAGCACCATATAACAACGCGTTAAAAGTTGGTCGCTTTGTTCAAAAAACTTTGACTGAGCGGTATCTTGAAAGTTATCCGTTTGATGGTGCAAACTTTATTCGACAGGCCATGGGCAAAAGATTGGGCTATGCAACAGGAGTGCAGTCGGAGCTTGAAGTGAGGAGATATTGTTGTGCTGTGTAAAAAGCGTTGGTCTGACGGCTTAAACCAAGATTTTGATCACCTTAACGAGTTTGAAGCAAAGTTCTATTGTTTTGGTGGTGATGGCGGTGGAGGCGGAGGGGCCTCTTCAGAGCCACAAGGGGTTAAATTTAGAGGCGGCAAAATAAGTGATAAAACAAAGGTAAATATTCCCGACGCCCCACCTTCTAGACCCCCGTCTAATATAATTGAACAGATGAACCGGCAGCGCACTTTAGACATGGTTAATCTTGCTGCTCAGGATTCTTTACGAAATAAACAAAATATTTCGCCGCAAGATGTGCCTGCCCCGCCGCAAAACGCGCCTAGCCTTGGCGATATTTTTGGGGCAAAAGTGCCTGATAATATAAATTTTCAGTCAGGGCGAGATATTGGTGAGCCTGAGAAGCCTACAACATTTGAACCGGCGTCTTTCACAACAGTTGCTCCTTCGATACCCTCATTGCCTTCATTGGCAAGTCTGCCCGATATGACCTCTGGTATGAGCCCGAATGTAAACACATACAGCCCGCCACCTTCTCAACAGTTTTCAAACCCGTTTACCTATGATCTTGGCTCAGGGGCCTCTGTAACACCACAGTTGAGTCTTGATTCTGTTGGTCTTCAATTTAATCAAAGATTTAAGGACGGTGGTGTAGTTACATCCGGCATTGGCAGTTTATTTAAACGCTAAATCAACCAATCTCTCGCCTGTTCTCCAAGCACCTGACCGGCTAAATCAATCTTACCACGCAAAGCTTTCAGTATCTTTTCATCGATAGTTTTTGGTGTAACAATATCAACATACGTTACTTTGTTGCTTTGACTAATTCGATGAGCACGATCCTCAGATTGTAGTCGTATCTCCAAGTCATAGCTGTTACTGTAGTATATAACAGTGTTAGCGGCTGTGAGTGTAATACCGTACCCACCTGTCCGCGGCTGGCCGACAAAGAAACGTAGCTCACTGTCCTTGTCTTGGAACTTTGACACTGTATCTTGCCGGTCATCTTGGTGTGTTTCACCAAAATAGGTTGCGACCGCTTCGGGCCCAAAGCGGTCGCGCAGGGCAGAAGCTATCTGTTGAATGTCCTGTGTATAGGTCGCCCAAATGATTGCTTTTCCCTGAACTTCATCACAAATATCAAGTAATTCTTTAGAACGGTTGTTAGCCACCTGAACAATGTTGCCGTCATCATCCGTAATGTGACCACAACAGATCTGCTGTAACCGCATAATCTGTGTCAATACACTAGCCGTTGTAGACAGCTCGCCATTATCTAACTGAGCCAGAGCTAACTTTTTCATCTGAATATACAGCTTTTCTTGTTCTGGTGTTAGCGGCACCTCACGTTTAGTGTAGACTTTGTCCGGCAAATCCAGACATTCTTCTTTTAGTATGCGGTTGCTAAAGTAATCTAACTTCTCGTTTAGTTCATCCAGCCTGCGATAAGATACAATCTCTTGAAAGGCCCTGTTGCCCATAGTGCGCTTTTGCACAACAGCATAACGGTTTTGAAAAGCATAATAACTGTTAAAACCTAGTGCTTCTTCTGACAAGAATATGCACTGACTGAACAAGTCCATAGGTGACTTTGTTACGGGAGAGCCCGTTAGGATACGCCGATACTTTGCGTCCTTAGCCAACATCATCACATTCTTTGTGCGTGAAGCCTTACGGTTTTTAATGGTAGTGCTTTCGTCCACCACCATGATGTTCGCGCAGTTTTTAACTAAGAACATATAAGCGGCTTTGGTGCCACGCGGTGTGGACAAAGCTTCGATGTTCATTACAAATATTTTAAGACCGTCAAAGGGCTCATACACCAGAGCCTTCATCTCATCCTGAAACTTCTTGGATGTGGATGGTGTCCAGCGCACGACCATGCGATTGATGTCGTCTGGCAGGTGCGTAGGTATTTCGCCTTTAACCCAGTTGTCATACACACCTTTTGGAGCTACGATTAACGCCGCTGTTATTTTTTTATCTTTGTACAGCGCACCTATAGTATCTATCGCCACCTTGGATTTACCTGTTCCCATCTCCATAAACAGCGCATAGAACTTCGCGGACCACGAGTCTTTCCAAGCTTTTAGCTGGTGGTCATACGGCTTCGTTTTAAATTTATAGTCTTTCACGTTTTTCTCCTTGACTAAGCGATTATATACGATTATATATAAAATTGTCAAGAAGGTGCGATAGCACTAGCAACAGCGAAAAAGGAACAACGAATGAATAATTTGTTTGAAGACATGGAAGCCGACTCAAAACGTGATTTAGCTTCAAGTATCGAAAAGCTGGACCAGCAAGATCTCACCACGGTGAGCGGTATGTGTACAGCAATCCTCAACAAAGAAGATGAGATAGCGGCTCTTGAGCAACAACTCAAGGACGAGAAAAAAGCTTTGTTGAAGATGACCGACGAAGATCTCCCAACAATGCTACAAGAAATTGGTTTGAGCAGTATGAAATTGGACGATGGTTCAGAAGTTACTGTGAAGCCGACCTATGGAGCAACAATTTTGGTTGAAAATAAACAGGCTGCTTTTCAGTGGCTAAGGGAGAATGGTTATGGTGACCTCGTCAAAAATACGGTTACCTGTACGTTTGGCATGGGCGAAGACGAGAAGGCCGCGGCCTTTGCAAGAGAAGCCCAAGCCAAAGGCTACGCGCCGGAACAGAAGGAGAATGTACACCCGCAGACACAGCGTGCATTCGTTAAAGAACGGATGGAAAGTGGTGACGAATTTCCGACTGAACTCTTCGGAGCGTGGACAGGTTTCAAAGCGATCATTAAGAGGAGTAAATAAGATGGCTGAAAATAAAACTGAAATGCAAAAGAAGGAAAGCGCGGACATCATCCAGTTTGACCCTTCTCTGTTTGAAGACGATGCCGGTATGGGTCTGGAGAACATGGGTCAGGACGACCTTGCCCTGCCGTTCATCAAAATCTTGGAAGCTCTTAGCACAGAGCTAGATAATCTTCCAACCGCCCAAAGAGGCGATTTGTACAACACTGTAACCGGTCAGGTCTACAAAGGGAAAGATGGTATTAAAGTAGTGCCTGTGGCCTACCAACGCCGGTTCTTGCAGTGGGCACCTCGTGGTGAAGGTACAGGCGCACCTGTTGCAATCTTTAAACCGGGCGACAAGATGCCGGAAACAAAGAGGTCAGATACTGACTCTAAGGATTATGTTCAGGATGGGTCCGGAACATATATAGAAGAGACGCATCAGCATTTTGTTATTGTCCTCAACGAGGATGGATCTGCTGAAACAGCTTTGATTGCTATGAAATCAACGCAGTTAAAGAAGTCTCGTAAGCTAAACAGCATGATATCATCTCTGACGATGGAAGGTAAGAACGGAAGGTTTACCCCGCCGCGATTTAGCCATGTCTATCATTTCAAGACAATGACTGAAGAAAATGCAAAGGGTAAATGGTCAGGTTGGGAGTTCAGTCGTATAGGGCCGGTTGAGGATGCCGCTCTGTATAACCGTGCTAAGGAGTTTGCCGCCAGCATCACCGCAGGTGAGGTAGACGTTAAGCACGAACAGGCTGAAACACAGGTTTCTAACCCACCGTTCTAAACAGTTGGGGCGGTAAAGTAGAGTGCTCATCTGGGGTAATTCCTCAGCTATTTTGCCGTCCCGCCTTCGGGAATTATCATGTCTGTAGAAAAGTTTTCCGCCATATTCGACGGGCTCAAGCTCGCATATGGCACATATAAAATTGAGAAACAGCAGGCGAACGGAAAGCACTCCGGACGAGCCGCCATCGTGCGTGAACCACGGACTACGGAACTGTGGGAAGGGCATCTGTCTGGTGAGGGCCGCGGGATCGGTATCATTCCAATCAACGAAGACAATAAGTCGGTATGGGGCTGTATAGATATTGACCAGTATCCGCTGGACCACAAAGTCCTTGTCGAAAAGATTAGGAAACTAAAACTACCTCTTGTTGTCTGCCGGTCAAAGTCAGGTGGAGCGCACTGCTTTTTATTCACCACAGAATGGGTAGAAGCCAAAGATATGCAGTCTACACTGCAAGAGATATCTGCGGCTCTGGGCTATGGCGGCTGTGAAATCTTTCCAAAGCAAGTTAAGCTTCGTCTCGACCGCGATGACGTAGGTAATTTTTTAAACCTGCCCTATTTCGACGCTGAAGGGGGTCTACGCTACGCAATCAAGGACGATGGCACCTCAGCTACCTTGGAAGAGTTTATCGCGCTCTACGAGGCATATAAGCAGACTCCTGAGCAATTACTAAAATTACAGATAGCTGATGAGGGCGAAACCGTCGTAATGAAAGACGGCCCGCCGTGCCTGCAACACTTGTTAAAAAGTAAGATTTCTGAGGGTGGCCGTAATAACGGCCTGTTTAATATTGGCGTTTACTTGCGTAAGGCTTTTCCTGATAGCTGGGAGTCAGAGATTTTAACGTACAATCTGACCTATTTTGAGCCGCCGCTACCTCTGAATGAGGTTAACATAGTCGCTAAACAGCTAGAAAAAAAGGATTATGCCTACCGCTGTGCTGATGCGCCCATAAACGCACACTGTAACAAGGAGCTGTGCCAGACACGTAAGCATGGCATCGGCGCGGCGATACAAGGGGCCGCCATAGCCAATCTTCGTAAATATGACTCCATACCCCCAGTGTGGTTCCTCGACGTTAATGGTGAGCCCTTAGAGCTCGATACAGAGGGTTTGATGAGCCAGCCTACCTTTCAAAGAGCCTGCATGGAGCAACTTAACTTTATGCCGCGCTCAGTAAGTAAGCAGGTGTGGGAGGGCCGTATCGGAGCGTTACTGTCCGAAATGCGTGACAATGACAGCGCAGTTATAGAAGTATCAGAGGATGCAAGCATCAGCGGTCAGTTCTATGACTATCTCGAAGAGTTCTGCGTTCACTTACAAACAGCAAATGACAAAGAAGAGATCCTGTTAAAACGTCCGTGGAATGATGAAGAGACAGGCGAAACAGTGTTTCGGTTAAAAGACTTTGAAGCCTTTTTAAAACGTAACAAGTTTTTTGAATACAAAGCACATAAGATTGCTCAACGCCTGCGTGACATGGGCGGTGAAAGTCGTCAAATGAAAATAAAAGGGAGAAAGATAAGAGTGTGGGTCATACCAGCCTACAAAGTATCAGAGATAGAAGTAAGTACACCCAAATTTGGTAATAAGCAAACGGAGGCCCCTTTTTAATGTTAAAAGCAGACGGATTTGATAAAGCGTTTATAGGTGTGTGTCACCGTGCAGGGCAGGAACCTGTTATTGCGTATGATTACCACAAATGCATAGCGGTTTTAGTTCAAGATCACAACATGAGCTACGACGAGGCGGTAGAGTATCTGTGGTTTAACACCATAGGTGCATACATGGGCGAACAAACGCCTGTGTTTATACACCTCATGGAAAACATAGAAGACGTAACGGACGAGGAGCATGGAAACTAAAATCTTCCGCATCTACGGTCCGCCCGGAACCGGTAAGACCACAACGCTTCTTAATAAGGTAGACGAAGCTCTTCACGCTGGCGTGAACCCTTCACATATCGGCTACTTTGCGTTCACAAGACAGGCAGCAAATGAAGCTGTTGAGCGAGCCTGTTCTCGTTTTCACTTGGATAAATCACAACTGCCATGGTTTCGCACACTGCACAGCTTTGCACTCAAGCTTTCTGGCATCCGGCAGGAACAGGTGATGCAACCTGAAAACTACAAGGAGCTGGGCAGTGCGTTAGGCTTTGACCTGACCGTAGATAAATCCAGCATTAGCGGAGAAGATGTGTTTGACCTGTCTAAGACAGACAATCCTGCCATCAGTCTGATTAACTTAGCGCGTTTGCGTAAGACAGATCTTCGCTCACAGTATGATGAGAGCGAGGTTGAGCTACCATGGACAACCGTGAAATACATAGCTGACAGCCTAACAAAGTATAAAAGCAGATATAACCTGTATGACTTCACAGATATGTTAGATGTGTTTGTGAAAGAAGGTTCTAGCTTCTGCCCTCGTCTTGCGCTTACTTTTATAGACGAGGCCCAAGACTTGTCGCCTTTACAGTGGGATGTAGCACACGTGTTAGAGCAACACAGCTCACGGATCTACTGTGCCGGTGATGATGACCAAGCTATCTATCGCTGGGCTGGCGCAGATGTTGAACACTTTATCGGTCTCAACGGTGGCTACGAAGTGCTAGAGCAATCTTATCGGGTGCCTGCATCTGTGCATCCTCTGGCTGAGCGCATAGCTAAACGCATCAACCGCCGCGTCCCAAAAAACTATCTGCCTCGTCAAGAAGAAGGCAAGGTACAACGTATCCCAAGCACCAGCTATGTTGATTTCGATGAGGGCTCTTGGTTGGTGTTGGCACAAGCGGGTTACTTTTTAGAACGAGCGACCCAAGACCTGAAGAGTCGCGGCTACCTGTATGCTGTACGCGGACGACGGTCCATATCTGAAAACATTAGCGAGGCCGTGAACGGTTGGGAACAGCTACGCAAAGGTCGTGCTATAACCGGCAAGGCCGCACGGTGTATCTATAATTTTATGTCCGTGGGTGACCGTGTGCGGCGTGGGTTTAAAAAACTGCCTGCACTTGATGATGATGAAACAGCAACGCTGGAACAGCTACAGCAAAATCACGGGCTACTAGCTACTATCGACATGATATGGCACGAGGCTATGGATAAGCTACCCAGTGGCGAGCGAGCGTACATCACGGCTCTGCTACGTCGGGGCGAGAAGTTCAACGCCATACCCCGCATAAACCTGTCCACGATCCACGGATCTAAGGGCGGTGAAGCTGACAACATAGTGTTATTTACAGATTTATCTCCAGCCGCAGTAAAGGCATCAGAGGCCACGCCTGATGATTTACATCGGGTGTTTTACGTGGGGGTAACCAGAACTAAGCAAAACCTTTACTTAGTTGAGCCTGAAGACATGAACCGGAGTTACTGGATATGAAGCGTGAGGAGATACTTAAAAAAGCAGAGAGCTTAGTCAACGGCCCACGGGCCAAAGAATATGGCGATGCCCATGAAAACCATGCCCGTATTGCGCGTATGTGGTCTGTGCTTCTGGATACCGACGTTTCGGTAGAACAGGTGTATCAGTGCATGATAGCCGTCAAGCTCTGCCGGTTGATAGAAACACCGGAGCACGAGGATAGCTGGGTAGATATCTGTGGCTACGGGGCATTGGGCGGAGAAAAATGAGCATTAGAAGATATCCAAGATACAAAACAAAAGAGCATTACCTAAGAGACCTAACAGACAAGTGGTATTGTCACCCTCGTTTGAAGCACCTTTATGGGAAAGATTTGCATGGTTGGGCCTTGAAAGATAGATTGAGGTTAAAACACCGGATTAGAAAAAATGCGATTAGGTGGCTAAGAAAGCATAAAGAAGGGCAGAAGTGATGGTGCGCTTCATTCGTATAGAAATGCTCCAACACTATATAAAAAACGGCTGGACTGTTATAGTGCAGGGCACAGAGATGGCGGCAGTTAGGAAAAGTTATGACGCTACAAATGACAATGTTCACCCCGAAAAGTGAGTGGGTTCCGCCTGCTGAGTTACCAGATATCTTTGAAGCTAAGCAGATAGCCATAGATGTAGAGACACGAGACCCCAACATTAAGACTAACGGGCCCGGATGGCCGACCGGTGACGGCGAGGTTGTAGGCTATGCCATAGCTGTTGCTGACTGGGCGGGTTACGTGCCTATTCGGCATCTGGGTGGTGGCAACTTAGACGAGCGCATAGTTAACAACTGGCTGAAAAAAGTATTCGCGTCACCGGCAGATAAAATCATGCACAACGCACAGTATGATGCAGGCTGGATACGGCAGATGGGCTTCACCATCAACGGCCGCATCATCGACACGATGCTAATCGCCTCGCTATTAGATGAAAACAGATACAGCTTTAGCCTGAACAACCTTTGTTACGATTTGTTAGGAAAAGTGAAGTCAGAGAAAACTTTGCAAGAGGCCGCAAGAGAATTTGGTCTCGACCCAAAGGCTGACCTCTGGAAGATGCCTGCCATGTATGTCGGGCCTTACGCACAGAATGACGCTGAGATTACGCTAGAACTTTGGAACCACCTGTCTACACAACTAACAAAAGAAGAGTTATGGCCTATAGCTAACCTTGAGCTCGACCTGTTGCCCTGCCTGATAGACATGACATGGCGCGGGGTGCGGGTAGACCAAGACCGCGTAGAGCGCACCAGAAACCATCTGGTTAAAAAAGAAAAGGAAGTGCTCGACAAAATCCAACATATAGCTGGTGGGCAGGTAGAGCTGTGGGCGGCCGCATCCATAGCTCAAGCTTTTGATAAGTTAGATATCCCCTACCCAAAGACAGAAAAAGGTGCGCCATCTTTTACAAAAGCATTTCTGTCAGAACATCCGCACGAATTAGCACAATATATTGTGCAAGCACGTAACCTGAACAAGACTAGCGGCACGTTTATTAACACGATTATGAAGCACTGCCACAGTGATGGCCGGATACATAGCCACATCAACCAGATACGCTCTGACGATGGCGGTACGGTGTCGGGCCGTATATCTATGAACAACCCCAACTTACAGCAAATTCCTGCCCGTGACCCAGAACTAGGGCCTATGATACGTAGCCTGTTCCTGCCGGAAGAAGGCGACCAGTGGGCGGCTATAGATTTCTCGCAGCAGGAACCACGGATCTTGGTTCATTATGCCTATGTGTATGGTAAATCGCGTGGTCAGCAGATGGCAGGAGTAGAAGAGTTTGTAGATAGCTACCGTAACGACCCAGATATGGACTTTCATACCATGGTAGCAGACATGGCTAAGATTGCTCGTAAGCAGGCTAAAACAATCAATCTGGGGATGATGTACGGTATGGGCGTAAACAAGCTGTCCGACCAACTAGATATTGATGTTGAAGAAGCAAAAGTTCTTGTTAAACAATACCATGAACGTGTCCCGTTTGTTAAAGGGCTAATGAACGGCGTACAAAACAGGCTGAATGACCGCGGATCAAGCGGCTCTATNCGTTCNATACTGGGCAGAAAGTGCCGGTTTGACCTTTGGGAGCCNGACACTTTTGCGATGAACAAAGCCCTGCCTTATAAAGAAGCTGTTCAAGAATATGGCGAGACTACCAGATTGAAGCGGGCTTATACGTACAAAGCTTTGAACAGGCTTATCCAAGCGTCTGCCGCAGATATGACCAAGCAGGCCATGGTAAACTTGTACAAAGAAGG